>FZPS01000201.1_pt125 | contig 60011 bp, 61 predicted proteins | sample 1817821 | NCBI WGS metagenome assembly FZPS01 (sample SAMEA104158645, study PRJEB21678) | metagenome | place: Germany | collected 2015-04-21 | reverse complement strand
GTGCTTCTGTTTTTATATTCTGTAAAATGCAATTAGAAAATAAATTTGAAATTTAAAAACTTACAAGTTTCTAGAAATTGGGTAACTCTACTATCTAATTAGGTACGAGTTTCGCAATTATCTATTTTAAGTCTTTACTATTTTAGAAACTGGTCCGTTTCCCGATTTTTACGAGATAGGGACCAATCCATAATCTAAACGAATTCACTTTGATAATGTTACAGATTTAGTTATCTTTGCTAAACCTGTAGAATATTTGTATATTCTATGTACAAAGGTTACTTTATCTAAACTGTCAGCAAAATTAGTTTTTTTCAATTAACGTATTTTCAAAAAATCAATCACATCTTGCCACACCTTCCTTTTGCTTTTTGCCTCCCACACACATCTGCAAGCGTTGACATCACTTCCATAATCAATATAAATAGTTTTTCTATTATCTGCACCAGCAAATCCCACAGGTATAGTAATATCAAATACACCTTCTTCATTTATTGTATATGTTTCTATTATTTTATCTTCGCTAGGACTTCTAAAATCTCTTGTATATCCATCTATCAGATATATACAGATTTCTCCTGACATAAGGGTCCCCATGCAGTGCATTTCTATATCCCACTGTCCATTTTCGCCAAATGTAAATGTGCACTTTGAACCTCCATCCACAATTCCATTTTCAATTGTACCCACATTTTCTATTTCGGGTTCTACATCATACTTTATCTCAAGAATACGTACCACTAATATGGCAAATATCAAGACCAGTATATAAAAAAGTTTTCTATTAATTCTAATCGACATTTTTCCTCTCCAATACAGCCTATATTACAGACACTATCTCCTACAAATCAAACAATGATAACTGATTACTCTCTGGCAAGTCGCCAAATAGTCCCATATCATTCATCATATCAATAACAGTTTTACTTACCTTTGTTCTCTGTCTAAAGTCATCTCTTGATAGGAATTTGCCATCCTTCGCAGCCTCCACTACAGCCTCAGCCGCCTTATCGCCCATACCGTCTATTGTAGCAAAAGGTGGAAGTAATTTCCCATCTACAATCTGAAATCTTGTAGCCAAAGAATTGTACAAGTCTACTTTTGCAAATTCCAAACCTCTTGCATACATTTCTTGGACTACTTTCATATCCTTTACAGTTTCTTGTTCTTTTGGCGTTAAAGTATCTTTTCTTCTCTTATAATCCTCAATAAAGAATTGTAGCTTGTCCTTACCCTGACACATTATTTCATAATTGAACGCAGATGCTCTAATACTAAAATAGGCCGCATAGTAAGCAAGTGGATAAAACACTTTAAAGTATGCTATTCTATATGCCATCATTACATAGGCTGCAGCATGAGCCTTAGGAAACATATACTTAATTTTTTTACATGACCATATATACCATTCTGGTACGTCATTTGCAAGCATTGCTTCCTCCCATTCAGGCTTTAGACCTTTACCCTTACGTACCGATTCCATAATAGTAAATGAAAGTTCTGAATCCATTCCCTTGTTGATAAGGTATGTCATAATATCATCTCTAGTACAAATGGCTGTAGAAATAGTAGCTTTACCCTCTTCTATAAGTGTCTGCGCATTTCCTAGCCATACATCAGTTCCATGAGATAAACCAGAAATTCTTACTAAATCTGAAAATGTCTTTGGCTGCGTATCTATAAGCATTTGAATAACAAATTCTGTTCCAAATTCTGGTATGCCAAGGGAACCTAGAGGACATCCATCTAAGTCTTTAGGTGTAATTCCAAGAGCATCTGTACTTGCAAATAGTGACATTACCTCCTGATTATCTAATGGTATAGTCTTTGCATCAAGCCCTGTCAAATCTTCTAACATTCTAATCATAGTAGGATCATCGTGTCCTAGTATATCTAATTTTAAAAGATTATGATCTATAGAATGGTAGTCGAAATGGGTTGTAACGGTCTTAGTTGTCATATCATTTGCTGGTCGTTGTACTGGTGTAAAGGTATATATTTCATTACCATATGGAAGAACAATAATTCCACCTGGATGCTGTCCTGTAGTACGTCTAACACCAACACACCCCTTAGCAATTCTTTCTATCTCACAACTTCTCTTTGTTATACCTCTATCTTCATAATAACCTTTAACATAGCCATATGCAGTTTTTTCTGCCAATGTACCAATTGTTCCTGCTCTAAAAGTCTGTCCCTTACCAAATATTACTTCTGTATATTCGTGGGCTTTACTTTGGTATTCACCAGAGAAATTTAAATCAATATCTGGTTCTTTATTTCCCTTAAAACCTAGGAATGTTTCAAATGGTATATCAAACCCTTCTTTTGTTAGTGGTTCTCCACATACCGGACACGCCTTATCTGGCATATCACATCCTGCGCCACCTACATATTTTTTTACATCTTCTGAATCAAAATCTACATAATAACATTTACGGCACAAGTAATGTGGGCGTAGTGGATTAACCTCTGTTATTCCTGCCATTGTGGCCACAAATGAAGACCCAACTGAACCTCTTGAACCTACTAAATATCCATCCTCATTGGACTTCCATACAAGTTTTTGGGCGATTATATACATAACTGCAAAACCATTGGAAATAATCGAATTCAATTCCCTCTCTAGTCTCTCCGTTACTATATCTGGTAAATTTTCGCCATACATAGAATGAGCGGTATTATAGCAAATAGTTCTAAGTATTTCGTCAGAATTAGGTATAACAGGTGGTGCCTTATCTGGGAAGATGGGAGAAATATTTTCTACCATATCACTAATTTTATTTGTGTTCGTTACCACTACCTCATACGCCTTATCACTTCCAAGATATGCAAACTCTGCCAACATCTCCTGCGTAGTTCTTAGGAACAAAGGTGGTTGTTTATCCGCATCATCAAAACCTTTTCCTGCCATGATAATTCGTCGATATACTTCGTCTTCTGGATTTAAGAAATGAACATCACAAGTAGCAACTACTGGTTTATTGAATTTCTCACCTAATTCCACTATTCTTCTATTTATATCTTTCAGTTCTTCTATTGTAGCATTACCTTTATCAATCATAAATTGATTATTTCCCAGTGGTTGTATCTCAAGATAATCATAGAAGTTCACAAGTCTAGTTATCTGTGCATCGCTTTTTCCCCCATAAACTGCTTGATATAATTCTCCAGCTTCACAGGCACTACCAATTATGAGACCCTCTTTATATTTTAAATATGCACTCTTAGGAATACGAGGAAATCTATTAAAATATTTAATATGGGCATCTGAAACCAAACGGTAGAGATTTACTCTCCCCACTTCATTTGTAGCAATAATAATCGCATGATGAGTTGGCATTTTTTTAATTGACTCGGGTGAGGATTTAGAGAACTCATTTAATGCATCTAAGTCAAAAATCTCTCTCTCTTTTAACATCTCTATAAATTTAACAAATATCTTAGCTGTACAACCTGCATCATCTACAGCACGATGATGATGTTCTAACGGTATACCCAGTGCTTTTGCCACATTGTCTAATTTATATCTGGCAATAGTAGGTATAAGTATTCTTGCCATTGCTACCGTATCTACATAAGTTGCATCATATGGAATTCCTAGTTTCTTAGCATTATGTAATATAAAACTCATATCAAAATCTGCATTATGGGCCACCATTACTGAGTCTTTACAAAAATCCAAAAATCTTGGTAATACATCATCTATCGTTTGAGCATCTAGCACCATTTCATCGCTTATGCCCGTCAAATTCTCGATTTTATATGGTATTGGCTTTTGTGGATTTACAAATTCACTAAAGTGGTCAACAATTTTACCACCCTGGATTTTTACCGCACCTATCTCGATTATACTATCAGTAAGAGCTGAAAGTCCTGTGGTTTCTAGGTCAAACACTATATACGTCTCATCTATATTTTGCCCTTTTGAATCTGTAACAACACCCTTTAAATCATCTACAAGATAGGCTTCAACCCCATAAATAACTTTAAAATCTAAGGTTTTATCCTGACTCTTGTACTTCCATTTTAGATTGTCTATAGCATGCAATGCTTCTGTAAATCCTTGAACATTTCCATGGTCAGTGATAGCTAATGCCTTATGTCCCCAAGAAACAGCTTGGTTTATAATAGACGCTGCGTCTGATACACCATCCATATCACTCATCTTTGTATGGCAGTGAAGCTCTACGCGCTTGTCTACACTTAAATCCATACGCTTTACTCTAAAATCGCTGCCCTTCATAATTCCTACAACTGAAGATATTGAAACTTCCTTATCATATGTATCAAACATACATATTCCTTTAAGTTTTATGAAGTTTCCCTTTTTTATACCATCCAATGTTTCTACAAGTTCATCATTTTTTACAAACAGCTTTGACTTAATAGAATCTGTATAATCTGTTATAGAAAAAGTAACTATTGTTCTTTCATTTCTGATTTCTCTAGTTTCTACACTTATAATTTCGCCATGAATTATTGTCTCGCCTGTCTCTGCATTTACCTCACTAAGAGGCATAATATCCCCATCAAAACTTCTTCCGAAAATGACATCGGGGTTATCTGCTCTTGTTGTAAATTTCTCCCTGCGATAGTTTCCGTATACTTTTTTTTGTGAATCGCCGAATTTACCTTTACCTGCGGATTTAGTATCTTCAGCAGTTTTTCCTGTATTTTTTTCAGTTTCCTTACCTGCATCCTTAATTGATTCTTTAGTATCATCATTATTTTTAGTTGAACCATCACCGCCTACTATAGAATCTACATTATTTTCGCCTTCTTCATTTTTACTATTAACGATGGCAAATTGTCTAGATATAAGTTTGGATTGATTTTCACTTATGATTTCATTTTTCTTGGTATATTTATCTAATACAGGTTCAATCATTTTAAAACTAATGTTTACATTAACATCGCATCTATCATTAAAAATTTCCTGCAAAATTTTTCTTAAGTCTTCAAGTTTGGCACAATTTATAGTAGTCTCTTCCACACTAATAATCATATCATTGCCTTCGAACTCTATTTTATCTTTTTTTAAAATGGTGTACATTATAATGCTTGTATTACGAATTTCTTCCAAAATACTTTCCTTATATGCTTCATAAAGGTTTTTTGGTGTGTACATATCTGAAAGTTTAAACCTACAATTAATTGATACTGTGATATTTCCATTAGAAAAAAGCTGATCCTTCATGGCCTTTGTTACTACAGTTAGGTCCTTGTTTTCAATCAGCTTTTCGCTATATATATGTACTTTTATAGAATTCGCTTCTCTACAAGCTACAATTTTTTCAACTTGCACTTGTAAGAAGAGATCATTTAAAACCTTTGTTAATTTTAAATCTGGAAATACTGTAAAAAAATCTTTAGCATTTGCCATTATTCCACCATCCATATTCTTTTGTTTGCTTGTTTTACTTCCCCCAGTTTTGCAACTCATTTTCTAATACGTTTAATAATTCGCCTTCTGGAACTTTTTTAACCACTTCACCTTTTTTGATTAAAAGGCCTTCATTAGTTCCACCAGCTATACCTATATCGGCTTCTCTTGCTTCACCTGGGCCATTTACAGCACATCCCATTACAGCTACTTTTATATCTAAATGGTCATATTTTGTAACCATATTTTCCACTTCATTGGCAAGACCTATCAAATCAATCCTAGTTCTTCCACAAGTAGGGCAAGAAACTACCGATATTCCACCTTTTCTAAGCCCTAATGTTTTAAGGATAAGTTTTGCTGTCTTTATCTCTTCTACTGGCGCACCTGTAAGTGAAACACGGATAGTATCACCAATTCCCTGTCCAAGAATCATTCCAAGACCTACAGATGATTTTATATTACCTGAGAATATAGTTCCTGATTCAGTAATTCCTACATGAAGAGGGTATTTTGTCTGCTTTGCAATAAGTTCGTGAGCCTTAACACACATAAGCACATCGGAAGATTTGATACTAATAACAATATTATCATATCCTAGATCCTCGATTATCTTAACTTTATCAAGCGCACTTTCCACTATACCTTCTGCAGTGACAAATCCGTACTTTTCTAAAATAGATTTCTCAAGGGATCCACTATTCACACCTACACGAATAGGAATTTGTCGATCCTTTGCTACATCTACTACTGCCTTTACTTTATCCATACTTCCAATATTTCCTGGATTTATACGAATCTTATCAGCACCATTTTCCATAGCTGCAATGGCTAACTTGTAGTCGAAATGGATATCTGCAACAAGAGGAATATGAATATGCTTTTTTATTTCTGAAAGTGCAACAGCAGCCTCCATATCTGGAACTGCGCATCTTATGATTTCACATCCAGCTTCCTCAAGTTCAAGAATCTGCTTCACCGTAGCCTCTACGTCCTGAGTCCTTGTATTTGTCATAGATTGTATAAGTATGGGGTTTCCTCCACCAATAACTTTATTTCCAATCTTAATTACTTTTGTTTCATCTCTGTACATATAATACCTCACACAAGTAAATTGCATCGTTTATGTTCTTAAATTTTCAAATATATAGAATGATTCATTATTCAAACATTCTAAAATAGTTGAATCACTAAAATAGTTGAATCACTAAAACAGTTTAAAAATATCTTGGAATAATACAAATACTGCAAATAGCATAATTAGAACCATCCCAGCTAAGTGGAAATATTCTTCATGCTTTACAGGTCTTCTAAAGATTACCTCAAGTACCTGGAATAATAATCTTCCTCCATCTAAACCTGGAATAGGTAATAAGTTCATTACACCTAAATTTGCACTAAGTAACATAGTTAAGTTAGCAATATTTAAGAAAATGTAAAGTACACCATCGCTTTTACTCTCCTGATATGCTGTATCAATATAGTCAACTATACCAACTGGCCCAGAGAAATCCTTTACAGTAACTTGACCTGTAAATAGCATACCTATACTCTTAAATACTGTACTTATCTGATATCCAACCTCCACAGTAGCATATTTTAATACACCAATTGCATCTGTTTCCACTCTACCTTGATTATATGAAAAGCCAAGGGAATACCCGCCACTAGAGAAAACAGGAGTTACATCCCTTTTTATCTCCTCATCATCTCTAAGCAGTACTATATTTAACTCTTCATTATCAAAAGCATTCTTACTTAAATATTTCACAAAATCCGACGAACTAGCAAATTCATTATCATTAATAGACTTTATTATATCACCTTTTTTTGCTCCAGCTTCTTTTAAAGGTCCATCTTCACTTATTTCAATGATTTCTACCTTTTCACTTTGAGAGGAGTATGTGAATCCCAATACATATCTTTCAACATATTCCGGCTTAATCTCTGCCCTATATTCCTCGCCCTCTCTCATATAGGTAATAACAACTACATCCTCTGAAATCGGATTTGCAAACTGCTCTAAATAAATTTGGCGTGAAATATCTATATTTGCTCCATTAAAGGATGTTATAACATCGCCCTTCTTTAGTCCTGCTATATCTGCTGGTGAGCCACTTTCGATTTGTGTAACTTCTGGTTTGTCATATCCAACTACACCTATAACGACTACAGCTAACACGAATGCTAACACAAAATTAAATATTGGACCTGCCAATACGATTGACATTCTAGCCCATACTGACTTACTTTCAAATGCCCTTGATAAGTCCTCACTTGTTCTGTCTTCTTCTGAAAGTAACTCTTTATTTAGCATCTGACAAGCTCCGCCAAACGGTACTAACTTAAATGAATATAAAGTCTCACCTTTTGTAAAGGAGAAAAGTCTAGGTCCAAAACCTATAGAAAACTCAATAACCTTAACACCATTTTTCTTTGCTAATATAAAATGACCAAACTCGTGTATAAAAATCAATAAGCTAAATACAATAACTGCCATTAAAATACTCATTTTACCACCTGCTCTCAATGTATTCGTAAGTTTCCTTCTCCACAGAAAGAATTCTATCTATATCTGGATTTTCAGATAATCTATGATTTTCCATCGCCCCTTGAATAATATCTGTAATTTCAAGGAATCGTATTTTTCTATCTAAGAATTTTGCTACAGCCATCTCATTTGCTGCATTAAACACTGTAGGCAATGTTCCACCTTTTCTTCCTGCCATAAATGCCATCTTTAATCCAACAAAATTTTCTAAATCAGGTGTATAAAAATCAATCTTACTTATCTTCGAAAAATCTACTCTTGGAGAATCAAGCAACACCCTTGACGGATAAAACAGGGCATATTGAATAGGTAATCGCATATCTGGTGTTCCAAGCTGTGCCATTACACCACCATCTCTAAACATAACCATAGAGTGAATAAGGCTTTGTGGTTGGATTACCACCTCCACATCATCATAGGACACGCCAAATAACCATTTCGCTTCCATTACTTCTAGTCCCTTGTTCACCATAGTAGCAGAATCAATAGTGATTTTCCTACCCATTGACCAATTTGGATGTTTAAGTGCATCCTCTAATTTTACATTCTGCATCTGCTCCCTAGTCCATCCTCTAAACGGACCACCTGAGGCTGTTAAAAGTATCTTTTCTACTTCTTTAGGATTTTCTCCGTTAAGACATTGGAAAATAGCACTGTGTTCACTATCCACAGGTAATATCTTTACATTATTTTCATCTGCTAACGGAATAATGATATGGCCTGCTGTGACTAAAGTTTCTTTATTGGCAAGTGCAATATCTTTATGAGCCCTGATTGCTGCAATTGTTGGTTTAATACCTATCATACCCACCACCGCAGTTACGACTATAGATGCACTTTCTACAATAGCTGTCTCAATTAAACCATCCATTCCTGACACAATCAAAACATCTACATCTCGAATCAGTGTTTTAAGTTCTTTTGCTTTTTCTTCATCCCAAACACATACTATTTCTGGTCTGAATTCGCGTATTTGTTCCTCTAATTTCTTTATATTACTACCTGCAGCCAAAGCTACAACATTTAATTCCTTGCTGTTTCGTCGCACAATATCCAATGTCTGTGTTCCAATTGATCCGGTAGATCCCAATATAGATATATTCTTCATATATGTTTCCTTCCATTTATACTACAAAAATAAGTATATAGTAAATAACAGGGGCAATGAAAATCACACTGTCAAATCTGTCTAGTATTCCACCATGACCTGGTATTAATGTTCCATAATCCTTAACATCATAATTTCTCTTGATTGCGGAGGCTGATAAATCTCCAACCATAGAGACCAATCCTGCAATACCACAAAGTAGTGCAAATGAAATGATTGGATGTGCCACAGCCTCAAGCTGTCCGCCAATAATAGCTCCATAAATTGCTCCAACTGCAACTGCACCTACTATGCCGCCAACTGCACCCTCTATAGATTTTTTAGGACTAAGCACTGGCGCTAGCTTATGCTTCCCACAAGTAACTCCTGTAAGATATGCAAATGTGTCACAAATCCATGAACCAATAAACACTAGCCAAAATGTATATATACCATCTTCAGTAATTCTGAGCAAATACAAAAATGACATAAGCACAACTACATAAATAAATCCAAATACTGCCATCATTATCTGTTCCGTTTTGTACTTAGGAAACGAAAATACATAAGCCGATAATATAACCAACAAATAGGCTATAATTACTATTAGTAAATACTTTGTACCAGTAAAACGAATGGTCGCAAAGTATGCAACAGTCGCTATATATCCAAGTATACCCAATATACTCTTTTCTATCTTTATAACACGGATTATCTCATACAAACCAATCAGAGAAATAACAAAGACTAGAGCAAACATAACATCTCCACCCAAAAGTCCTGCTGCCAAAATGATAACTGCAAGAACTGCTCCACTTATTGCTCTAGAAAGAAATGATTTATTCATTAGATTTTTTATTGCCATTACTGTTCCTCCTGGTCATTTGTATTTACTTTTCCATATCTTCTATCTCTTTTGTTATATTGTTCTACAGCCTTTAATAATTCAAATTTATCAAAATCTGGCCATAAGCAATCTGTAAAATAAAATTCTGTATATGCCAACTGCCACAGTAAGTAGTTGGATAGTCTCTGCTCGCCACTTGTTCTAATGAGCAAATCTGGATCCGGAATATCATTAGTATCAAGATATGTTTCAAATATTTTATCCGTAATATCTGTAACTGCTAACTTATTCATGCTTACATCACTTGCCATTTTTTTCACTGCCCGAATCATCTCATCTCTGCTACCATAATTGATGGCAATAGTAAAATTCAAACCTGTATTATTCCTCGTGGCATCCTCAAGCAATGAAATCTTTTCCTGTAATACTTCTCTTAGCTTACTCTTGTCTCCTATAATTCTTACTTTCATATTGTTTTTAGTGGATCTTACAATACTATCTGTAAGATAATCCTCTAAAAGCTTCATAAGTGCACTTACTTCTTTCTCTGGGCGATTCCAGTTCTCAGTAGAAAAGGCATAAACTGTTAGATATTTAATACCAATATTAAATGCATCCTCACAAATAGTTTCTACTGTCTGCGCACCTTTTTTATGTCCGTAATTTCTAGGCATCAAATGCTTTTTTGCCCATCTTCCATTACCGTCAAGAATAATCGCTACATGATTTGGTATCCTCATGTTGCTCGTATCTATATTTTTCTTTGCCATTGCTTCCTCCGGATGATTTTATTTGTAAAAATAATCCAATTTAAATCACATAATAGAAAAGGGCTTTATTAAAAGCCCTTATTTGCATAAGTTATAAATGTATTACTAAACTGTAAGAATCTCTTTAGTTTTATCTTCAACTGCCTTATCTACTGCATTTACATACTTATCTGTAAGTTTTTGAACTTCATCTTCAATAATCTTAACTTCGTCATCTGAAATTTCATTTGCCTTATTCTGTTTCTTAAACAAGTCATTTGCATCTCTTCTTACGTTTCTAATAGCCACTTTAGCGTTTTCGCCTTTTTTCTTGACATCTTTAGCAAGTTCTTTTCTTCTTTCCTCTGTAAGTTCAGGGAAAATAAGACGTACAACCTTACCATCATTGCTTGGTGTAAGGCCAAGATTAGAATTCACAATAGCTTTTTCAATTTCTTTAATGAGACTTGACTCCCAAGGCTGAATCTGAATTATTCTAGCTTCTGGAACTGAAATATTAGCCACCTGCTGAAAAGGTGTAGGAGTTCCATAATAATCTACTTTAAGCTTATCTAAAATATGTGGATTAGCTCTTCCTGCTCTTATAGTAGAAAAATCTGATGTAAGTGTGTCTATTGTTTTTTCCATTTTTTCTTCAAATTCTAGTAATCTCTCGTCCATAATAAATAATATCCTTTCAAATATATAAATTTCTATTTATTTTATTCTACTGTAATCTTTGTTCCAGTAAACTTTCCAGTTACTGTGTTAATAATACTATCTTTTTCATTAAGTCCAAAGATGAGCATTGGCATCTTGTTCTCCATCGCAAGTACTGAAGCTGCTAAGTCAATAACCCCAAGTTTCTTGTCAATAACATCAACAATAGAAATCTGGGTGAATTTTTTCGCATTTGGATTCTTAGATGGATCTGAATCATATACGCCATCAATAGATTTTGCAGAAAGTACTACATCTGCCTCAATCTCCACTGCTCTAAGTACTGTACCCATATCGGTTGAAAAATAGGGATGCCCAATCCCACCTGCAAAGAAAACAACCATTCCTTTTGTAAAGTACTTGTTTGCTCTGTCCTTTGAGAACAACTTTGTAAATGAACCGCACTCAAATGGTGTAAGTACTTGTGTCATCATACCCTCTGTTCTAAAAATCTCGGAAACATATATACAATTCATAACTGTGGCAATCATACCAATAGCATCTGCTTTAGTACGATCAATCTTCTCACTAGTTCTTCCTCGCCAGAAATTACCACCACCAATAACTATGCCAACTTCTATATTTTGATCTACAAGAGCCTTAACTTGCTTTGCTACCTCAACAACTGTAGTCTCATCAAATCCTGTTTTCTTATCTCCTGCAAGTGCCTCTCCACTTAGCTTGAGTAATACTCTTTTATATTTATCCATTGCCGTATCCTCTCGTAAGTTTTTATTTGCTAAATGTATCATCAAATAATGATTTGTAATCTATCTCTGCATAGCACTGTGAAATAGAACCCTCTATAGCTGCGCCATTGTTAATCTGTACAGATTTTGATTTAATGTTACCTTTTATAACTGCTGTTCCATCAACAATAACTGGTCCCTGAACGTCTATATCACCTTTGATAGCTCCACCGATGACAGCAGAGGCTGCAATAACATTTCCAATAATAACAGAACCATTGCCAATCTTTACTGTACCCTCGCTAATCATATCACCTTCGATTTTAGCATTGTTTGCAAAAATCTCCTTAGCTTCTGATGTTCCAACTACTGTACCAGTAACAACAAGTTTACCCTTTACATGAATATCGCCTGTTATCTTGCCATATACATTCATTGAACCTGTAGATGCAATATTACCTGTAACTGCTGTGCCTTTAGTAATTTCAGTAATTTCATCATCTGCTATTGGTATACCTTCAAATATCTCTTCTGCCATCGAATTCATTGTGTTTTCCACAAAAACTTCCTCCACTTCCTCAAGTTCTTCAACTTCTTCTATTTCTTTAACATCTTCTATTTTAGAGTTGTTCTCTGACTCATTGGATACTTTGTTTAAATCATCTGACATCTCACTTAGTTCCTGATTCTTTACTTCTGCATCCATAGAAGCTAAATTCTCGTCAACAGCATCTAACATACTATTAATGGTGTCCATATCTAATCCGTCCATTTCTTCATCCAATGTATTCACCATTTCTTCCTCGTCTTCTGTACCTACCAAATCGGCATTAGCTTGTTGCTTCTTGTTTCCATTTGACTTGCCTTTGGTATTATCTGTCTTTTTTGTCTGATTATTACTTTTATCTGCCTTAGCCACTGTAGCTTCCTCTGTAGGATCATCAGCTACCAATTCATTCACTGCTTGGGCAAGATCATCCTTAAATTCTTTTAAAAAGCTCATTTCAAACCTCCATTTAATTCGCTAATATCTGCTGAATCGTTGCAGTATCTTTATCAATTGCTTTTATTTCAAAGCCTTCATCTAATAACATTTCGATTAGAACTGGCAATGTTTCTACTGTAGTGGTTTTTGATGCGGAATCATGCATAAGTACTATTGCAGTATTCATACGAAATATATCTGTTTCAATGTTTGCCATAATTTCGTCAACTGTAAGCAAGTTTCCACTTGCATCACCACTTGACACATTCCAATCATAATATGTATATCCATGAGTGTTTAGATAATCAATACATTCATGAATATCAACTACAGCTGTACTATTTGCGCTTCCTCCAGCAAACCTATATATCTTTACATCTATTCCCGTTACATTATATACAAAATCATGTATCTTTGTAACATCTTCGATAAAGCTTGCTAAATCCTTGTAAATCTCACTATAATTATGGGAATATGAGTGTAACCCTAATGTATTACCACTTTCAACAATGGATTTATACCTTCCGATTGATTCCTCATCGTCTTTTGCCAATACGAAAAACGTTGCTTTTACTCCATATTGCTCCAATATAGAAATAATCTTTTCTGTATTTTGACTCGGACCATCATCAAAAGTTAGATAAACTGTCTTGCCATATCCTCTTTTTTGTGTATCGCCAGCTGGTGTAGTAGTCTCCATCTCTTTTGTACTTGTGGGTGTTTCCCCCTCAGTGGTTGAATCACTCTCATTATCTGTTATAAATCCATCTAGCTCATCACTTGTTCTTTCAGTCTTATCAATCTGCACCTGCTTTTGAGCTAAATCATTATCGCTAAGTACTCTTAGATGCTTCTTTCCATACACATCAATACTAGCCTCTAGTCTGCCTTCTTCTTTGTATGAAAGCAACTCATCAACTTGATTTTGCAATGAAATAACCTTACACATAAGGATAATGCACAAAACAATAGGTATAATAATCAAAATCATTACAGTAATAATAACCGCCTTTTTTATGCGATTTATTCGCTTACGTCTTAGGTCAATTTCCTGACTATCTTCCACGTTTGACATCTCAAAATAACCCTTTCCATCTTAATGTGCATACGCAGTTATTGTAACACATTTTATCGTATAGTAAAAGAAATTTTTAATTTTTCTCTACCACTTGACCATCACTATTTATTAGGATGTTCACTGACATATCCATTATTTGCTTAAAAATATCATTTGCTTCCTGACCTGATACATCTTTAGTTGCATAATTCTGACTTTTACAAGGAATCAATCCTACTGTCAATGTATCATCCTCTTCTATAGTAGCTTGTACCATTACCGTGTCTACTGCATAATTTTCAAATAAAAAATTGCCTATTCCATAAAAAATATATTTTCCATTATATATTTCGGCACCCTGAAGGGTATGGCTATGACAACCTATAATTAAATCTGCACCCGCATCTGCATATCCATGTGCCACATTATATTGATAATCCTGAATTGTTGTATCTTTATTTTCACCAAAATGTACTAGAACAACAACTGCCTGAACTCCTGCACTTTTCAATCTTGTAATCTCAGCCTTTATCATTAAGTACCTGTCTGTACTTTCATATGTTGTTAACTGTCCTACCTTTGCTGGCCCTGCATACCAATCAACCCTAGGTACGACTCTGTTAGCAGCAAGAACTGCTACCTTTTTACCACTAACCTCATAAATAGCTGGGGACAATGCCTCCTCTAAATTATTTCCTACACCTACATAATCCACACCCACACTATTAAGGGCATTCATTGTATCTATCAATCCCTCTTCACCATAGTCCATAGTATGATTATTTGCTAATGTAACCACATCTATCCCTAATTCACTTATGATTTTTTCATAGGCCGTGGGGCTTTTGTAATACCACTTTTCATAATCCACTTTGTGCTCATCTCCAGCATCCGATGCCACATATTCATGGTTAATTCCCGAAACGGAGGATTCCTTAAATATAGAAATTATATTGGGAGAAAATATCCCCAAAAGCCCATTAGTATTATAGCTATTCCATGCTTTATCACCAATATACACATCACCAACAAAAGCCATTGATACCGGTTGGTATAATGGCTTAGTTGTCTCTTCTATTTCTTTTTTAGTACTAGTTTCTTTGTCAATACTTGACTCTTTATTCTCTCTTTTACTAGTTGTTTCTTTAACATTTTCATTGGTTTCACTATCTGCACACAGATCATCAGATGTGGGTGCCAAATCTCTTTGAACCGTCCCACCTAAATATGCTACTATTAACATTAAAATCAAAGCTGTTACTGTAATTATAACTGTCTTAATTATAGTTGATTTGTTAATCCTGGATTTCATAAACTATTGCTCCGTTCTTTAATAAACGACCATTTTCGTATTTATTGGCGATAAGTACCTTGCCAGATACGTTGATCTCCTCATCGTTTCCAGAACAGTTTAATATAATTTCATATTTATGTCCACAATTATCGCACTTTTGGTAATGCAAAACTTTTTCATTTGGTATATCATAAATGTATTTTACATCTATCTCTCTAAATGCTGGAATTTTTTTTCTTAAATTTATAAGTTTTTTTACAAACTCTATTCTATCATTGTATTTTCCTGCTTCAATATCATCCCACGGCATACATCTTCTACAATCGGGGTCAAAGCTACCCTCCATGGCAATCTCTGTTCCATAATAAATACATGGTGATCCTGCCATAGTAAAAAGTGTAATCAACTGCTGTAAACAGGCATCTACATTTCCATCCACTCTATGCATAATACGGTCTGTATCATGAGAGTCCAGAAGGTTAAATGCCACTTCCATTTGCTGTGCAGTATACATACTATAGCAGCGATTTACTGCATATTCAAAATCTTGTCTCTTAAACTCTTTATTTGTCCAGAAATGCGTTATGCTATTTACGAAAGGATAATTCATAACAGCGTCATACTCATCACCCTTAAGCCACATCTTTGAATCATGCCATATTTCACCCATGAGATAAAAATCGGGTTTCATTTTTCTTAAGTCTACACGAAGTTTCTTTAAAAATGTATGGGAAATTTCATTTCCAACATCAAACCTTATACCATCGATATCATAATCCCTTATCCACTTTTGACATACCTGCGATAAGTAATCAGAAACTTCTGGGTTATTTGTATTAAGTTTTGGCATTTCGGCAAAGAATGCAAAGGAATAAAATTTGCCATCGGCTGTTGACCACTCATTTTTATCAAACGGCCATTTGTTAACGTAAAACCAATTAAACCATCTAGATTGTGGTCCCTTTTCCTTTACATCTAACCATCTATCAAACATCCATCCACTATGGTTAAATACGCCATCAAGCATTATTTTAATTCCAGCTTCATGTGCCTTATCCACTAAGGCGCGTAACACTTCATCATCTCCAAAGCATGGATCAACCTTTTCATAGTCCTTAGTGTCATACTTGTGATTGCTTCCTGCTTCAAAAATCGGATTGAGATATATACCTCCGATACCTAAATCTTTGATATATGGAAGTTTCATAATGATTCCCTCAAGATCTCCGCCATACCAATCAGCAGACATCTTGCGTTTTATCTCTTCATATCTCCATGGTTTTGTATCTTTGGGATTTCTGTCTGGATTACCATTACAAAATCTTTCTGGAAATATCTGATACCAAGTGATATTTTTAACCCACTCTGGAGTGGTTATTACATCTGAATCATTCAACCATGGGAACATAAAATATTGAGCTGATGCTCCTGTGTGACTCATATGTTCTATGGAATAAAAATCATCCTCCATCATACACCATATCTCATCACCGCAATGTAGTTCAAAGTAATATTTACATCTTTTAAATTCTGGTTCAACAATTATCTGCCATAGTTTATGATACTTTAATTTTACAATCTTCGTAATTTCCACTGAAGTTCCTTGCCAATTTTGGTTTCCACCTGCAATACCGTGGCTAAATGGATCTCCATAAATCAGATTGACTTTATCTACATCATATCCGGTTTTTAGATTAATTGCTAGTCTATCTGCATCCAGTGGATAACAGTAATTTTCATCTGTTCTATGGTACACTGCGGCTAAATTCATAATAGGCCTCCTTTAAAAAGTGATTTACTGATTAATTATGGATTCATTATATTAATATTTTTATTGATTTTCTTATATTATACAACAATATTTTTGCACAATTCTATCATTTTTACTCGTAATGCCAAAAAAATATGGATTATTTACGGTATAATTATATTATTTTATATAATTATATCACTTTTTATACATATAGTTTTAGAAATAAGTGCCCACTAAAGCTATATAGATGAAAAAAATCCTCCGTAAGTAGTTTTGGTTATTTACCATACCTACTTATGGAGGACTATATCAGGCTCTGCTAGTTTTGCTGTACTGATACACTCTATTAGCGCTATTTATTTATTATTGGCATTACTTATTAGCGATGTTATTTTATTATTAGCACTATTTATTACCGACATTTTTTCGATATTAGTTTGTCGAAGTATACTTTTGGGCCTGTTCTTTTATTAGTTCTACATCTTCAAAGTAATTAATCTTCATTGCACTCTTAACTTCATCAAGAGTATTGGATGCCACTCTTCTTGCTTCGTCGCTACCCTTCTTTAAAATATTGTATATTTCAGGGATGTCCTTTTCAAATTCTTTTCTTCTCGTTCGAATAGGTGCTAATTCTTCCTGCATAACTGCATTTAGAAACTTCTTTACCTTTACATCTCCGAGTCCACCTCTGCTATAATGTGCCTTGAGTTCGTCAAGATTTTCATAATCTGGGAGATACTTCGCAAAATGTTCTGGTCTACTGAATGCATCAAGATAAATGAATACTGGATTACCATCTACTTGACCTGGATCCTCAACTTTTAAATGATTTGGGTCTGTATACATACCCATTATCTTTGTTTTAATTTCTGCTTCACTGTCAGATAAATAAATGCAGTTATTGAGCGATTTACTCATCTTCGCCTTTCCATCTGTTCCAGGAAGTCTAAGACATGATTTATTGCTTGGGAGTAAAATATCTGGTTCAACTAATACTTCATCATATGTAGCATTGAACTTTCTAACAATTTCTCTAGTCTGTTCAATCATAGGCATTTGGTCTTCACCTACAGGTACTATCGTAGCCTTAAATGCAGTGATATCTGCTGCCTGACTTATTGGATATGTGAAAAATCCAACTGGAATACTAGCCTCAAAGTCTCTCATTTGAATCTCTGCCTTAACTGTTGGATTTCGCTGTAATCTAGCAACTGTAACTAGATTCATATAGTAAAATGAAAGTTCTGTAAGTTCTGCTATTTGTGACTGTATAAACATTGTAGATTTTGCTGGATCTAGACCACATGATAAATAATCCAACGCCACTTCTATAATATTTTGACGAACTTTTTCTGGATTGTCTGCATTGTCTGTAAGTGCCTGAGCATCTGCTATCATTATGAATATCTTATCAAATTCTCCTGAATTTTGTAGTTCTACTCTTCTCTTCAAAGAACCTACATAATGACCTATGTGAAGACGACCTGTTGGTCTATCACCTGTCAATATTATTTTTTCCTTTTTTTTCATCTTCTTTAATACCTTTCAGACTTATTAAACTTGTACTAGTATATCATATTGATTTACTTTTTCAAAGAAATTTGTACATGTTATCTATTTTCTGCATTCCAACTATACTATCTGTTGTCTGCATTTGAACTATACTACCTATTGTCTATTTTCTCAGGATACATATCATGATTAGCCATTCTATTAAAAGCTATTTCTTCCCATCGTGTACCTGCCTGTCCATAATTACAGTATGGGTCTATGCTAATACCACCCCTTGGGGTGAATTTTCCCCATACTTCAATGTACTTTGGATCCATAAGTTTGATTAAATCTTTCATTATGGTATTGACACAATCCTCATGAAAATCTCCGTGATTTCTGAAGCTATACAAATATAACTTTAATGACTTGCTTTCCACCATCTTTATATTGGGAACATATGAAATTGTAATGGTTGCAAAGTCAGGTTGTCCTGTAATTGGACAAAGACTTGTGAATTCCGGACAATTAAACTTTACAAAATAATCATTATGTGGATGTTTATTTACAAATGTCTCTAATACATCTGGTGCATAGTTATCTGGATATTTTGTTCCTTGATTTCCTAATAATGTAATTCCTTGCGTTTCTGTTTTACTTCTTCCGCTCATTTTAATTCTCCTATATATTTAATGCTGGGTCTTTTACCCCATTGGCTTCAAATGCTTTTGCCCTGTCAATACAAGTACCACAAACACCACAAGGTTTATCGTGTCCTTCATAACAACTCCAGCTATATTGATATGGAACATTAAGCCTAATACCTTCTGCTATAATATCCTTTTTTGTCCACTTAACAAATGGTGCTTCTATAGAAAGCATATGTCCGCTTCCCTCATATATAGCCTTGTTGATTGCCTCATTAAATACATCACTGCAATCTGGATAAGCATTTCCTGCCGTATCATCACTATGGGCACCATAATAAATAACACTACATTCTTTAGAAAGAGCGATACTAGCTGCTGCCGATAAAAATAGACCATTTCTAAATGGTACATATGTGGATACGGGCTTGCCATCTGTCTTTTCTAGCTGATTAACATATGATTCATGAGGAATTTCAGTGTCTGAATGGGATAAAAGTGAACAGTCGCTATATTCAAAAATCTTCGCTAAATCCAAATAAATATGTTCCACACCATAATATTGTGCTATCCTTATGGAACTTTTTATCTCTTTTTGATGTTTTTGTCCATATGAAACCGATAATGCAACTACATTATCCTTTCCATACTTTTCTATAGCCATTCCTAGGCATGTAGTGGAATCCACTCCACCACTAAATAGTACTAGTGCTTTCATCGTTGTTCCTTTCTATCTGCAAATTACTTCCCATTGCTCTAAGTTGAAGGCTCAAATCTGTTTTGAACCTTCCTCTAAGGGTAGTAGTATATGTCCTTGTATTATTTTTCCTGATACCTCTTGCGCTCATACAGCTATGGCATCCTTCAATAAATACCGCTACATCCTCTGAGCCAGTTACGATTTGCATTGTTTGCGCTATATCTGTTCCAATTCTTTCCTGCAGCTGTAACCTTTTTGATACCATATCACATATCCTAGCTATCTTGCTAAGTCCAATAACTTTTCCATTTGGCACATATGCTACGGTAACTTTCATATCGTACATTAATGCTAAATGATGCTCACAATAGCTAAAAATGTCAATATCCCTTACCACAACTAAATCCTTATCACCCTCACCTAGTTCTAAATCCTGTTCAAATGTCTTGTTGAACATTTCAGCAATTTCAGAATTGGTATAATTCATTCCTTCAAACACTTCTTCATACATTTTAGCTACTCTATCTGGTGTTTCCTTAAGACCTTGTCTATTAGGATCATCCCCTAATGCAACAATAATACCTTTTATATGTTCTTTTATTGCTTCTGCATCAATTGCCATATTATCATCCTTTCATCAAATGCTACTCTAGACACCTATCTTATCAGGTTCCCAGATAATCTTGTGTAACTGTATTTGCAAATTAACATCATTCATCATATTATCTTTCATAAAATTGACTATTTTAACTGGCTCGATACGTCCGAATACTGGACTTAAATAAATGTGGCACCTGCCCGCCAAAGAATACTCATCAATTATTTCCTTAGCTCGGCTTAAATCAGCTTCACTACCAACCACAAATTTTACAGTATCTTCTTTTCGTATTATTTCCAAATTGTGCAGATTCATTTTATTTTCCATACCACTACTTGGCAACTTGTAATCCATTGTAAAACGAATATTTTCACACACCTCCATAAACTCTTCAATATCGATACTTCCATTTGTTTCTATTTCAACATTAATGTTTTCATCAACACCTAGTAACTTCAAAAGCACTTGTATGTTCTCTCTAAATAGTGGTTCTCCACCTGTTAGTGTTACATTTTTTATTCCAGTATCTTTAATGTACTTATATATTTCAAATTCATTCATCTCGTTATATGCTGCATTATGGACGTTTGCCCACTTTGTATCACAATAATCGCAGTTCAAATTACATCCCTTAAAACGAATAAATACGGATAGCTGTCCTGCTTTATTCCCCTCACCATTTACACTTATAAATTTTTCTACTACTTCAAACTTTGACATAACTATACCTCACTATATGTTGCGCAGTTATTAGGGGTTTCATATACCGATGCCTGCTTTACCTGATATCCTTTTTCTTTCATCTTCATATAAAAATATCTTGCAAAGTTTTCAGCTGTAGATCTAAAATCCACCTCTATAATACAAATACCTTCCTCTGTTAACGCTTCGTATGTTTTCTCTCTTAGTGTTCCTTTTTCTATTATCAAGCTATGATCAAAATAGTCTACTTCTTCTTTTATCTCTTCTTTTAATGTATCAAAATCAACTACCATACCTCTAGTATGCCTTTCGTCTAACAATGTATCGCTGAATATTTCCACAACAACACGCCATCTATGTCCATGAATGTTGCTACATTTTCCATTGTACCCAGATAAGAAATGGGCTGCATCAAAGCTGTGTTCAGATATAAGTGTAAACATTTTTCCTCCAATATAATTTCTTTGGTTTTTTTCGTTTTCATCAACAAGAAATATTTTCCCGTTGCATAAATCCTACTGTAAAGTTCTTATTTACATAAGAAAGAGTCTGATTTGTCAGACTTCCCATTAAATAAAAAAATGGCAGAGTAAACTCTACCACTGCACTAATTATTATAATATCACAAATAATTAGCCCTGGTTTTGTTTAAAGACAGGATGGTACAAACGAACTGTCTACGTGGTATTATACTTCCTTATATTTAGTAAGTCAACAATATATAAATTGCCAACTACTCACCTATATCCTCTTTATATTTCGCAAAAATTCCAAATATACTTTTATATATACATATTCTTATCCCACTACCCTCCATATTCATATTCACATTGACTTTTACACGCATTTTTTTTATAATTGACCCATAACTGTGAGAGAAGAAAATACAAAATATTAACATTTATGAATACCAAAAAAAACATAACTCATAAAATAACTTCATACTTTAAAAATATAGGAAAAAGAGAACTGAATGACTGCTTGTATCACTTGTCATTATGGCTTATACCTCTCCTTATTTTTTTATATTTTGTTTTCAATCTTATCTCCAGGTTTCTTGACATTAGTTCATCACGTCAATGTTTTTTTACAGCACGTTTCATCTGTATTGTCCTGGTTGCGGCGGTACAAGAGCATTTGATCACTTAATACATGGTGATCTGCTACAAAGCATTTACTATAATGCTTTCGTACCATATTTCACAATTATCTTCCTAGTGTTTTTTGTTTCTCAAACAATTTCTCACATAACAAAAGGTGAAATAAAAGGTGTCGGCGTACATAAATGGATGGTAATTTTGGGACTAATAATCCTTTTTGTACAATTTATTATTAAAAACACCCTACTGTCAGGCACACTATAATATATTTAGGAGGAAATTTTATGGATAATCAATTCGGTCAAGATAATAACGACCAACAATTTAACAATCAGAATACATACAACGGTCAACAGGGTTCTTACAATGGTCAAAATGTATACAATAATCAAAACCCTTATGGTTCACAGGCACCTTCCCCTCAGCAAGGCCAACCTTATGGTCAGATTCCAAATATGAACGCTCAAGAAAATGGTCAGCCGATTCCACCAGCTGGTTATATGTATACAAATGGCATAAATACTAATCAATACATGCAAACACAAATGTACCCACCTAACGAGGAACCTCAAAGTGGTTATGCTGTTGCCAGCCTTATACTTGGTATATTAGGTATTTTACTTAGCTGTTGTTACGGCCTCGGTTTTATAGTTGGTGTTATCTCTGTTGTCCTTGCTATATTCAGTAGAGGTACTACAAATGGTAGATTTACAAGTGTTGCCATTGGTGGCCTCGTATGTGGTATCGTTGCAGTTGCAATTGGTATCTTTTCATTCCTTGGATTTTTATTTTTAACTACATTATAGTTAATTTAACAACTTAAATTTATTTTATTTACACTTATAAAAAATGCAGGAGAAATCTCCTGCATTTTCTTTTTACTTTTATTCTATAAAACTATTTTTAATCCTGAATCTATCTTTAGTTCTAAATATATTACCTTTAGATTATAACAAAATCCACTTCACATTAATCGTTATTTAATTATATAAACCCAACCCTGCGGAGCTTCAATACGTCCCATCTGGATGCCTGTAAGTGTATCATATAATTTCTGAGTAATTGGTCCCATTTGATCCATACCACTTGGGAAACATATCTCTTTACCATGATCTACTACTTTTCCAACTGGAGAGATAACTGCTGCTGTGCCACATAGACCACATTCTGCAAAATCTTTTAGTTCGTCAATGTGTACTTCTCTCTCTTCTACTTCTAGACCTAGATATTCTTTTGCAACTACCATTAATGAACGGCGTGTAATTGACGGTAAAATACTTGATGACTTAGGTGTAACAACCTTGTTGTCTTTTGTAATAAACAAGAAGTTTGCTCCTCCTGTTTCCTCTACCTTTGTTCTTGTGGCTGCATCAAGATACATATTTTCATCGTATCCCTCATTATGAGATGATACAATTGGATGTAAACTCATTGCATAATTAAGACCTGCTTTAATATGTCCTGTACCATTTGGAGCTGCACGGTCAAAATCGCTAACCTTTAGAGTAAGTGGCTTAGCACCACCCTTAAAATAAGGACCTACTGGTGTTGAAAACATTCTAAACTGATATTCCTCAGAAGGTTTTACCCCAATAACAGGACCTGAACCAAACATATATGGTCTAATATATAATGTAGCACCTGAACCATAAGGTGGTACATATGCTTCATTTGCTAAAACTACTTCTTTAACTGCTTCTACAAAACGATCCTTTGGAAATACTGGCATCTCCAATCTCTTACATGAATCTTCCATACGCATAGCATTTAAATCTGGTCGGAATGCAACAATATGTCCATCTTCTGTTGTATATGCCTTTAATCCCTCAAAACATGTCTGTGCATACTGTAACACTCCTGCACATTCGCTAATGGTAATAGTAGCTTCTTCGGTTAAGACGCCTTCATCCCATGCTCCGTTCTTGTAGTTGGATACAAATCTTTTTTCTGTTTCCTGATAACCAAAACCTATATTGGCCCAGTCAATGTTCTTCTTTTCCATAACTGTTTACTTCCTTTCTTGTAGATTCAATCCATCTACCAAAATTTATAACTGTTAGTTAGTTTAGCACCATTTGAAAAAGTATGCAATAAGCAAAATATTTTCTCTTATATTTATTTAATCAAACTCTCGATAAATACAAAAAGACATCATTGCCTATATCTCTATAAGCAATGACGCCTTATTTTCAATTATATCAATACAAGAAGTTTTCCTGTAATTAGTTACCCATCTGCTTTGCAACTTCTTCTGCAAAATTTTCGCTCTTCTTTTCAATACCTTCGCCTGTTTCAAAACGAACGAATTTCTTAATAGTAAGGTTAGAGTTTGTAGCTTTTGCTACTTCTTCGATGTACTTAGCAACTGACTGCTTTCCATCTTCAGCCTTAACATAAACCTGGTCTAAAAGACAGATTTCTTTTAATTCTTTCTTAAGACGTCCTTCGATCATACCATTGATAACCTTTTCAGGCTTGCTAGCTTCTTTAGGATCGTTCATAATCTGAGCCATAAGGATTTCTCTCTCACGAGCAATGAAATCTGAATCTATCTCTGCATCACTTGTATACTTAGGGTTAAGAGCTGCTATCTGCATAGCAATGTTCTTAAGTGCTTCTTTAACTTCATCATTTACTACATCAGCTGAAGCTTCAACTAAAACACCAATTCTTCCGCCACCATGGATATAAGAAACAACTACACCTTCAGTTTCAATCTTTTCGAATCTTCTGATTGATAAGTTCTCACCTATAACAGCTATCTGGCTGATTACTTCTTCTTTAACTGTCTTTGCTTCATCTTTGATAAATTTAGCATCGTTTAATTCTTCTACTGTCTTAACATCTGTTGCAAGAATCTGCTCTGCAATGTTTCCAACGAATGTTCTAAACTTTTCATTCTTAGCAACGAAATCTGTTTCACTATTAACTTCAACGATAGCTGCTTTATTTCCTTCAACTACTGCTAATACAGTACCTTCTGCTGCAATTCTTCCAGCTTTCTTTACTGCTGTAGCTTCGCCTTTTTCTCTTAATGATTCAATTGCCTTATCGAAGTCACCATCAGTTTCCACTAATGCTTTCTTACAAGCCATAACACCAGCGCCTGTCATTTCTCTAAGTTGTTTTACCATAGATGCTGTAATTTCCATCTCTATATATCCTCCAATGTCTTTATTATTCTTCCGTTGCCATTTCTGCTACATCATCAGCTGTTTCACCCTGATTCGCTTCGATAACTGCATCAGCCATCTTTGATACAATAAGTTTAACTGCTCTGATAGCATCATCATTACCTGGAATAACGTAATCTAATTCTTCTGGATCACAGTTTGTATCTGCAATACCGATAAGTGGAATACCAAGTGTATGAGCTTCCTGGATACAGATTCTTTCCTTCTTAGGATCTACAACGAAGATTGCATCTGGAAGTCTCTTCATGTTCTTAATACCACCAAGATTCTTCTCAAGCTTGTCCCATTCCTTCTTAAGTTCGATAACTTCTTTCTTAGGAAGAACATCAAATGTTCCATCTTCCGACATTGTTTCGATTTCTTTTAATCTATTAATTCTGCTCTGGATTGTCTTAAAGTTAGTAAGCATTCCGCCTAACCATCTTTCGTTTACGTAGTACATTCCGCATCTTTCAGCTTCGCACTTAATGGCATCCTGAGCCTGTTTCTTTGTTCCTACGAAAAGAATTGAACCACCCTCAGCAGCGATATCAGCAATAGCTTTGTAAGCTTCGTCTACTTTACCAACTGACTTCTGTAAGTCGATGATGTAGATACCGTTTCTCTCTGTGTAGATGTACTCAGCCATCTTAGGGTTCCATCTTCTTGTTTGATGTCCGAAATGAACACCTGCTTCCAATAATTGTTTCATTGATATTACGCTCATTTTGTTACCTCCGGTTTTTATATTTTCTTTCACATACTTCACTTGATAGAAAAACCACGAGCAAGGCACCATTTCTATCATCCATATGTGTGTTTAATCTGCGCATAGGCAGTCGACTGTAAGATGATAACATAAAAAAAGCCCCTTTGCAAGGACTTTTTTACTAGTATAATATACTAAAAACTCTTTATTTTTAACACATCCTTAATCTGCAATCAATCTTGCAAGTTCTTCAAAAGTACAGCCTGTGTTAATTTTAAAATTGCCTACATGTATTCTTTCTGCATACCCGTTTTCGATAAGATATCTATCAAAGCTTTCTGCATCCTCCACCAATCCTATGGTCGCCACAATCCTTGCAACATCTGAAGAACTCATACCACTACTGATTGTAAACTCACATTCTGTTATAGAATTTATAGATGTTGGTTCTTGCGACGCTGGTGTCGTCGCTGGTTCAGCGGGTGTCTCAGGTGTAACAGTAGTTGTTTCATCCTGATTGTTCTGGTCTTTACTTTCAGATTCAGATGTCTCCTTTGGGGTATTTTCTCCTGATGGAGTCTCCTCTTCCTTTTTGTGTGAGGATTCTTCTGGTATAAGCATAGAAGTTGATGAGTTCTCTACCATACCAAGTTCTTTTGCTCTTTCCTTAACCTGACTGTCTGTATTATGGTAGTAGTATGAAATAAACAATATCAATGTTGCAAATAGTATTCCCGTTCCCAAACCACGTAAATAGTATTTTAACTTCATAATACTTCCTGCTTTCTGGAATTAAACAAATCAATGACTAGTCTTACCTCACCTACTCCAAGCTTTAGTTCCTTGGCTATATCGACAGTTGCCTTTCCTTGATTATGCAATGCAAGAATGCGCTGGTTATTGTTCATTTGAGCTTTATTTACATTCTGCGCCTTACCATTGATATCATTAGTAGGTTCCATATCATGTAATTGTTCCACTATCCTCTTTTTTAATTGAACATTGTTATCATCTTCTACCGTGTTTAATCTATTTAAAGTCTCTAGTTGTTCTTGGGGCTCTATCTCATTCTTTTTAGTTTTTGGTATTTTATCATTGTGATCCCTTGCAGTTAAAACACTCTTGTCACCAGATAATACTTCCTTTGTATCATCCCTATCATTAACATTCTCTGTAAAATCTACGCTAATAGATCGATTTGCCTCTTGTGCCATCTTTTTAACACTCAATTTCAAAGCCTCTACATCTTTAACAGTATTTTTTATAGTTTTTTCTTTATCATTTAACATATCGTAAAGGAACATGACTTCGTCATGATTCTTCGTAGTTCTGATATCTATATCTTCTGAATAGTCTCCCAAGGCCATTATTTTTTCATTTACAATTTTGTCTAATCTTACCTCAGCCTGATCGAGTTTATCGTCAATCACCTCTGCAATCTCCGCCTCAACCTCTTTCTTCACTATCTCCTTCGTTACCTTAGTCACATCAGGATTTTGTTCATTACCAAAGCTAGAACTATTAGTGAGATGTTCAGAGAATATGAAACTGATTGCAACAAGTATAATACCAAATACAATCAAAAAAATTTCTAATGGTCCCATCTTTTTCCTCCAACGTAGAAAAACCAATTAAATTTTAACGTCAAATCCACCACTGTGTTTTAACTTTACTATTCCATCGTCTTCTTCGTTTTTTATCTTTTTCTTTTTCTTCTTGTCTTGTAGATACTCACCTTTGCCTTTTTCTTTGGCATCATAATGTTCTTCATTATAGTCGGCGTCATCCTTTTTTACAACATTTTCAGATTTACGCAAAATTTCTTTTTGTTGCATCATAGAGACATTTCCCTGTGCAACAGAACTTTTACTATCTTCATGATGTTTTACTGCTGCTTCATCATTACTTCTTTGCATCATTGCCGAAACAGCGGTTGTGCGTCCAATCATTTTTTGCCTCCTTGACATTGCATATAAATATAAACAACATAAACATACATATTATATACTAATTAACCCAATTTATTAAATAGTTCTATAAAGGAGTTGCTTTAATCTCAGCACGAACTTTCTTATACTGACAACGTGCCACAGAATCATGTATCAAAATATAATCTCCTGAAATTGTAACTTTAGTACCCTGATAAATATTATGTAATGCAACAATTTTAGCATTTACATTTTCTGCAAGCAGGTCAGTATCTTTTTCATACTGTTCTGATAATTTTGAAATTTCTTCATCCAAAGCTAAAATATTTTTTGCAGTAGCTGCCATAATTGGAATCTTAGAAGTTTCCAGTTTACCTTGAGATTTTCTCTTATTGTACAGTAATATCATCTGCGTCAATTTTTCTTTCTCGGCAGTTTTTTCTGTAATATCTTTCTTTATTTTATTTACTCTATCCATAATAGCTGGGTCACTACCAACTTCTACACATGTAGTCGTTCCCATCGGTGAGCCTATACACGTAGCCTCTATGAGGGTTGTTGAACGAACATTTCCACCTATAATATTGCCATTTTTACCTCTGACATAAATATCTCCCTTTGCTGAAACCATACTGTGTAAAATCGTATCTGTTTCAATATATCCACCAACAGCAACATTGGCACTTTCGATAAATTTTGAAACTAAATTTCCTCTAGATACAATCTTACTCTTGTTCATACCTGATATTCCACGATGAATAATTATATCACCTTCAGCAACAATGGTTGCACCTTCTACCACACCAAAGATTTCAATATCACCCTTTGCCCTTACCATAAATCCAGTAAGAACACTTCCTTTTATTGTAACACTTCCGTTATACTCAATATCACCTGTAGAATTGTCAACATCTGCTGGTACATTGTAAACATTAGAAACTGAAACTCTATCCCCATCTAATGTAACATGTCCATCCACCATAGATGTGATTTTTGTTCCGTCTTCTGAAATCTTAATGTTATTGCCATAACGGAGCTTCATTTTTTCAACTTTACGTGGTTTTACTTCGTTGCCATATACATCTACTCCAGATGTTCCTAAATCCTCTTTATTAAGGACAGCCAATACATCACCAGCCACAATATGGCTAATATTATTTAAGCGATGGAAATCTACTGTTCCATCTTCATTTAATTGTGGTTTTGCCTTTCTATCCACATTAAACATATACTCTATAGATGCATCATGTCCCTCTATAGGCTTTGTACCTTTCGCAAGTATAATACTCTTCATAAATTCAGGGTGCATAACATGAGCCTTAATTGCTTCCTCATCAATACCCTCGGATATTTTTTTTGCCTGTAAGTCACGAATTATTTCTTTTTCAGACATATAACCACCTTTGTCACTAGGCGCAAAAAATCTTGCAAAAACAGTCATTTTATCAGGTGAAACCTGAATATCCATATATTCATCTACTGGATACGTAGTATCATTAGATATAACTATTGTTACCTCTTCCTCGCATGTTGTTATAGCATCATTAATTGCCTTCAAATTGTAATCATCTACTTTACAATATGCTAAATAATTAGTGACATCTTCAATAACAAGTCTCTCCCCACCATTCTTTGGTGGATAAATCCTCATACTAACACCATTTTCGTGAATAATCAGATTAAAAAAACTGTTTGTGTATTCCATTCGTCCGGCTCCTAATAGTTAATATTGTTAAAAACGTATCCTGCAATTCCTCCAAGTTTCACCTTCATCTTCTGTAATGCTTTCGTGTGCAACTGTGAAACTCGTGACTCCGTTACTTCCAACACTTTACTTATTTCTTTAAGTGTTAATTCCTCATAATAATATAATAATATAACCTTTTTCTCTTTTTCTGTTAAACTCTCAAGTGATTCAGCCAAAAGCTTTTTTAATTCCGCTTTCTCAACAGCTTCCTCTGGTTGTTCAAAGGGTTGATTCTTAACTGGTTCTATTCCCTTTTCTCCAGCACTCTCTACAAATTCATCAAGTGAAACAATATTCGATACATTTGCCTGTCCCTGCCAGTTTGTAAGCTCGTCTGGTGAAATTTCTAGTTCCTTCGCAATTTCTTCATCAGTGGCTGGTCTTCCAAACTCACTTTCAAGTTTTGTCATTGCAGTTTCAATTTTCTTTTGTTTCTGCCTCAAGCTTCTAGGTATCCAATCCATCTTACGTATTTGATCCAGTATAGATCCTCGAATTCTTAAACTAGCATATGTCTCAAATTTTATTCCCTTGCTATAATCAAATTTATCAATAGCATCTATCAGTCCGAAAATACCATAACCTACCAAGTCATCGTATTCTACGTTATATCCTAAATACATACTAAGTCTTCCTGCAACTATTTTCACTAATGGTGCATATTCAATTATTATTTTTTCCTTTAGTTCCGCCGTTTGATTCTTTGAATAGGCTTCCCAAAGCTTATTTTTATCTTCAGATGCCATTTTGCACCTCCAAATAGTCTATTTATTTAACAAGAATTATGCTTCTTCGCCTTCTGCAGTCTCCATATCTTCTTGCATAGACTCCTCCGCTTCTTCTGTTTCACCCTCCTGATTATCTTCGTTTTCCACGGGGATAATCAGGACTTTGGTTAACAGAATCTTTATTAGTATTCCTATTACATAGAAAACGATTAAAACTACAAGCAAAGCAATTGTAAAATTTAATGCATTATATTTATTTATAAATGCTACTATTGATGTAACTAAACCTGCAAGTAACATTATAATTACAGGTATATATTTTAATCGTTCTTTCATTTTATATTTCCTTTAATTTCTTTCCTACCGCTTTAATAGTGAATATACCCGTGTTTGAATCAATGATTACGGTTCGCCCATGACTAAGTCCTGTATCTTCTGCTATTATAGGTATGTTTAATTCTGACAGTTTCTTCTTTACAGCTTTAACATTCCTCTCACCGATATTTAACATATCGTTACTTCGCAATGAAAAAGCAAACATTTGAGCACCGCCGGCAATCTTAGCCACAATATTTTCTGTCTTGGCACCTTTTTCCCTCATAAGACGTAGTGTCTCATCTATTCCTGTATCGGCAAACTTGGCGATATTTGAATTGTTGCTTATTTCCTTACTGCTCGGTAACATTACATGAGCAAGTCCCGTAACCTTAGTAACTTTATCGTAAAGTGCCACTCCAACACAGGAACCTAGTCCCAATGTAGTCAGACTGTCTGGAACGGTACAAATGTTAAGATCTGCCATCCCTACTTTAATGACTTGTCCCATAATTGTCTCTTCCTATTCTTATAAGCCTAGTGAGCTTAATATTGTGTCATACGAATCTAAATCCGGTACAAGTACAAAATATCCATTGATATTTGAATCATCATCAAATTGCGTCTCTATTAGTAAAGCTTTATCTCCAACCTTACTAAATTCTATGGCTGGTACGCTAAGTATACTCGCCGCCATATCAATTTGCAAATGGGGAACGCTTGCTGAAATATTCAATCTAGTCAAGTCTGATAATGCTGAAAGGTATGCACCTGTAATGATATTACCAATTTCGCTTAAGGCGGAATGTTCCATTTCATCAAACTCTGGTGAATTCTCTTTTTCTGGGTCTGGTGTTGTTCCCATTAGTGTATTTACAAGACTTCTTGCAGATTTAACTTCTAATAAAAACATCATCATTCCATCTATATCACCACTTATGAGTAAAAGAATACCTGCCATAACGTCTTCTTCACTACCCATAATTGATGCCATCTCTGAAAATCCAACTAAATCAACCTTCGGTACATTCATATCTATTTTAGCATTTAACATTTTTGATAACGCTGTAGTAGCATTGCCTGCACCAATATTTCCTATTTCTTTAAGCACATCAAAATGAACAGAGTCTATATTGTTTAAGTCAATTTTTGACATATTCAGCCTCTTTCTTGGTGTTTAATTAAAATCTAACACACCATTGACATTTAGTAATGAAATCAGATTGTCCCCATTTTTGCCAACCGCTGTGACAAACTTGGATCTTTCGTCTTTTCCATCGCTATACATTTTTTCGATATCGCCTTCTTCTAATGTAACTACTTCCTTTACTGCATCAACAATTATTCCAATGGCTTCCTGCTGCTCAGGTTTTAATACTATTATCCTAGTAGCACCTGAATATTCATCATCGCTTAATCCGAATCTGCTTCTAACACTCATAACTGGAATAATCTCGCCACGTAAATTAATTACACCTTTATAGAAGAATTGCGCCTTTGGTACTCTTGTTATCTTCTGCATTCTAACAATATTGTCAACATATTTAATATCTATTCCATATTGCTCATCTCCAATATTGACAACTATGTATTGAACCGAATTTGTTCCTATTCTATTTTTGTTGTTATCCATAATGACACCTCCACTATACTAATGTATTTGCATCAATAATTAATGCAACTTCGCCGTCACCAAGAATAGTAGCGCCGCTGATAAGTTTACTGTTATTAGAAATATACTTGCCTAATGATTTAATAACAATTTCTTGTTGTCCAATAAGTCTGTCAACAACAAGACCAGCCTGTCTTTCGCCCTTCTTTATGATAACAACTGTGAGTGATTCAATGTCGTCTTCATATGGTGGAACATCTAGTATCTCGTTTAGTCTGATAATTGGAATAACTGTTCCTCTAAGGTTAATTACTTCCTTTTGCTGAACATATTTAATATCTGACTCTAAAACATCTTCAATTGTTTGTATTGAACCTAGAGAAATTGCATATTTCTCTTCTCCAACTTCTACCATCAATGCCTGGATAATAGCAAGTGTTAATGGAAGTCTAATTATAAATGTGCTTCCTTCGGTAAGCTTAGTCTTAACTTCAATATCACCACCAAGGGATTCAATTTTTGTCTTAACAACATCAAGACCGACACCTCGTCCAGATACATCTGTAACTTGTTTAGTAGTTGAAAAGCTTGGTTTAAACAATAAATCAATAATATCTTTATCACTCATTGTCTCTGCCTGTTCTTCTGTAATTGTGCCCTTATTAATAGCACTATCACGAACCTTTTCAACATCAATACCATTACCGTCATCAATAACTTCAATAACTACGTTATTGCCATCTTGATAAGCATTAAGTCTTATATCTCCCACAGGATCTTTTCCTCTTGCTGCTCTAACTTCAGCACTTTCAAGACCATGATCTGCAGAATTTCTAAGCAAATGCATTAATGGATCTCCAATTTCATCTATAACTGTTCTGTCTAATTCTGTCTCCTCACCAGTCATAGTAAGTCTCATCTTTTTATCCAATTTCTTAGACAAATCTCTCATCATCTTAGGGAATTTCTGAGTAACTGTCTCAATTGGCATCATTCGAACTTTCATAACTGATTCGTGAAGATTTGTTGTAACTCTCTCAAGATATTCAATCTGTTCATTGAATCCATTTGAAGCTATAGTTTCATCCGCTGCACTTACAGACACAAGACCATTTTTTGCAATAATAAGTTCACTTACAAGATTCATCAATACGTCAAGTTTATCTATATCAACTCTAACTGAACGGTTGACAACCGGCTTATTTTTTATAACAGGTTTAGCTGGTGCTGCATCTTTAGATGCTTTAGCTGGAACATCGCTTGTTTTAGCAGGAGTAGTCTGTTTCTTTTCTTCAACGTCTGCCTCATCCTCGCTTTGAGAACCTTTAGGTACCTCCGTGATTTGTATTCCGTCGACTCCTCTTATCTCTGATACATTTTCAATAGCTTTCTTAACTTTATCTAATGATTCAGATGAAATAATATATAATCCAAACTGGAACTCAAAGTTTTCATCCTCTATATCCTGAGCTGGAGGGTTAGATTTAATAATCTCACCTAACTCTTCTACTGCTTTGAAAACTAAAAATGCTCTAGCTGCTTTAAGAATACAGTTCTCATCAACATGAACTGTTACACTATATACATTTAGTCCTTGTTTAATAGCCTCTGCAATGGCATTGACCTCAAAATCGGCAAGTGGAAGTTGCATTGCTGGTGCGGCATCTGTTTTTACCTCTTCCTTCTTTACCTCTTCTTTTTTCACTACAGGAGCTGGTGCCTTTGAGCCCGCTTCTAAGAAACCATTTAATCTTACAATAATTGGTTCGTTATCTTCTGTGCCTTCATCTGAAGCTTCACAGATTGCTTCCAGGTATGCTTCTAATGCATCTAGACATGCAAATAAAATATCTACTAAATCAGCATTAACAGCCACTTTACCATTTCTAATCTCTGAGAATACATTTTCCATCATATGCGTTAAGTGCTGCATTCTCTTATATCCCATGGTACCTGCCATTCCTTTTAAGGAATGTGCTGCTCTAAAAATTTCATTTATAGTGTCAGAATTTTCTGGTTCTTGTTCAAGAATCATTAACTGATCACTTAATGTTTGTAAATGTTCTTTTGTTTCATCAATAAAAATCTCTAAATATTGGCTAACGTCCATCGTTTATCACCCCCACGTTCTCTAGGATAGCCTTAGCAATGTTATCAAGTGGATGAACCTCATCTACTAACTTTGCCTCAGCAACAGTCTTTGGCATACCGTAAACCACACTAGTCTCTTCATCCTGGGCAATTACATAAATATTTCTCTTTTCGCCTAGCATTCCAATACCATTTGTACCATCGGCACCCATACCAGTTAAAACTACGCAAGTTATTTCGTCAAATGCTGAGTCTATTAATGACTCGTACATAATGTTTGCACAGGGTCTTAAACCATCCCTGGCAGGTTCATTTGTTATAACGATTTTGTAACTTGAACCTTCTTTTTTAATTTTCATTTGCCTTCCGCCAGGGGCAATATATACACAGCCTTTTTTTAGTATTTCACCATCAGCAGCCTCTTTTACATTGACTTTACTAATATCGTTCAGTCTTTGTGCTAGAGAATTGGTAAATCCAGCTGGCATATGTTGAACAAGAATCATCGGTGCATCTAAATTCGCTGGCAATTTTGGTATTACTTGCTGTAACGATTTTGGACCACCCGTGGAACAAGCTAGAGCTATAAGTTTTGACTTACCTGCCTTATTTCCAACAAATCTCTTGTGTGGTGGAAATTGCATATGTTTATTAACCGCAACATAGTTCTTTACATCTGTTCTTCCTAAATCAGACTCACTAGTTCTAGTTCTTTTAATTGCAGCAGGAACTTTCTGATTTTCAGCAGTGGAAGGTAACGCTGGAGCTGATGTTGCTAAAGCTAACATATCCAATAGTCGATTTTTGAATGTTTCGTTTTTTGCCTCAAGATAGTTCTCTGGCTTTGTTATAAAGTCAAAAGCACCTCTCTCTAATGCAATGATAGTTTCTTTAGCTCCTTCTTTCGTTAAGGTGCTTACCATAATAACTGTCATCTTAATATGATTTTTCTGTAGTTGTTCTAACAACTCTAGTCCGTTTAACTTTGGCATATTAATATCTAACATAACTGCATCATATGTCATACGGTTTTTAATTATTAGGTCTAGCGCCTCAAGTCCATTATTCGCTAAGTCTTTCACCATGAATCGATTATCTGAATTGATTATATCAGATATAAGCCTTCTCATAAGTGCAGAGTCATCAACCACTAAAATATTTTTCTTTATCATTGGCCCTTCTCCTTTTTCCTTTGCTTACATTCTTCTTCAAAAATAAATCTTATAATATCCTCCCGAACTTTACCATGCATATTACTAAATTCAACTCTATGCTCATACAATTTGTTTTGGGCTTTTGTTTCACTAATACCAACTAATTTACCCACAATACTATACTTTTTTATTTTCGTTTCGTATCCAATATTCAGAGAAATTAGCATCTTACAATCCTTTTCATGGCGGTCTTTACATACGAATCTTACTCCACCACCACTAATATCAAGAGCAACTGCAGGGAACATTGGTCCGCTTAGTTCTTCTTCAGAATCTATCTGCATATTTAGATATGTACTAACCTCTTCCTCTAATAGGACACGATACATAATGTCCATGGTGCAGGTTAATCTAAAATACTGTCTTCTCTGATACTTTTGTAACTCATTTATTAATTCAATTACTTGGACAAGTAAATTGCCTTCCTTGTATCTCTCTACAGTGATAAATCTTCCTTGATACAAACCCTTTGAAGTGTAAAAGCAGGCGTCTATACGTGTATTATTGGGCATTAAAATTAACTTACCACTCTCTTGTGGCATTGCAATTTTCAATGTGTCATCATCAATAATGTCATATACCTGACTCATATATACTTTGTTCTTTGAGAAGGCATCATCGCCTTCACTTTCTATGGCAGATGCGCCAACTCTAGTCAACTCTATTTTGTTACCTATACCGATTATTTTTCTAAGCATCTGTCATCCCGCCTTTCTTCAAAATATAGTAGTTCGTGTACCTTGAATACAACGTAAATAGTTAAGTTAATTTTCTTCATTTTTCTTTTTAAACATACTTACAATTGCACTTGCCAAGCCTTTTCTTTTAACTTCTCTACCTTCTCTATTTTCAATAAGAGCATCCGCTAGTTCTGAAAATGCCTTTGAACCATCTGAATCCGGATACAACATAGTAATAGGTTTTTGTTGTATAACTGCCTTGGACATATTACTATCCACAGGGATTATACCGAGAAATTCCAAGTTTATATTTAAAAACTTACTAACTACAATATTAAACTTATTGTATAAGTTTCTACCTTCCTCGTAATTTGCCACTCTATTTGCAACAACCTTAATTGCTGTTTCCTCTTTAAGATAGCCTATTCTTGTATTTAGAGATTTCATTAAAGCATAAGCATCTGTAATAGATGTTGGCTCTGGTGTTGTTACAAGCAATACCTCTGCTGAGGATGCTACAAACTCTAATACATTATCGGAAATACCTGCACCTGTGTCAATAATAATAATATCAGTTAAAGTCTCCAACTCCTTTAGTTTATAAACCAGATATCCTACCTGATCTCTATTCATATTGTCTAGTCCGTTAATACCCGAACCACCTGAAATAAATCCGATATCCATTGGGCCTTTAACTATGATATCTTTAAAGTCTTTTCCTCTAAAGATCATATCTGAAAGATTATATTTTGGTACAGCACCAAACATTACCTCTATATTTGCCAATCCAAAATCCGCATCGAAAATAATGACACTTTTTCCTCTTTTTCGAAATTCCATAGCAATATTTATAGCACAGCTACTTTTTCCAACACCGCCCTTACCACTTGTGACTGTGATAACTCTTGCCTGATGTATATTAGCCTGATTTTGTAATTTAATAATATTTCTTAATTTTTCTGCCTGATCCATATGTACCTTCATTCTGCGATAACTATTCGTTACCACCAAGAAGACTTCTGGCTATCTTCTGGGCATCGACGATACTAATATCATCAGGTACTACCTGTCCGCTAGTAACATATGATAATGGTACCCCTGTTTTAAGTTTCATATTAAGTATATTTCCTAGACAAGTGGTTTCATCTAGTTTTGTAAATATAATGTTGTAATTTTTAAGATTTTTAAATACATCATTAATCTTTAGCAAGTCCTTGTACTTTGTCGCTGCGCTAAGCACCAAATATGTCTCCCTATCGATATTGTCACTCAATGAACAATCATTAATCAAATGGAACATTTCGTTACATTGTTCGTTATTTTTATGAGAGCGTCCGGCTGTATCCACAAGAATAAGATCAAATTTCTCAAACATCCTAACTGCACTGTTGAATTCCTCAATAGTATAAACAACGGAAAGTGGCAAATCCAAAATATTTGCGTATGTTCTAAGCTGTTCCACTGCTGCAATTCTGTATGTATCAGATGTAACAAGTGCAACCTTTGCCTTCTTCTCTAATTTGAAATATGAAGCCAACTTGGCGATAGTTGTTGTCTTTCCCACGCCCGTAGGCCCAACAAAAAATATGAGTTTTGTTTTTTTATCGTTTAAATCAATAGGCTTTGGCTGACCCAGTTTAAGGATAATCTTTTGATATATCCCCGCCAAAATACTATCAACATTTGACTCTTTTTTAAGTGAACTTTCAATTTCCCCAATGATTTGATTTGCGTATTTTTCATCTACTTCATTGTCTATTAATTGTCTATACACAAGTTGAATAAACTTAATATTTACTGCATTTTCATTTTCTGGCTTTTTTTCTGCCTTTACAGTAGATTCACTCTCATTGCTAGTTTTTATCTTTCCTTCTAACATACTTTGAAGATTGTTCAATTTCTCCTCTATGGCATTGTTTTTAGGTGTTACAAGCTCAGGGAGTATCTGATCATTTACAGCAATATTAATGGCTTTTTGAGGTAATCTTTCAGTGTTTGCAATTCTTTCCTCAAGAGCTGCCGTTACCTCGACCACATCCTTTTTTAATAATCTCGAAAATCCTCGTTGTTTAATTGTCTTAATATTCATGATAACTGCAGCACTACCCATTTCTTCTTTAGCCATCATCATAGCTTCTGTTTCTGTAGGTGCCTGAAATCTCTTGATTATCATTATGCGTTCACCATCCCAACTGATTGTAATTCAATATTTGATTCAATTTCATTGTATGAAATCACTATTAAATCCTTAAAATAATCTTCCGTAAGTCTTTTAAAATATATTCTTACGATTGGAGAAGTAATTACTATAGGAGTTTTACCCATGTTTTCTATTTTTGCTATTTCCTTCTCCACTGCTTTAACAATTTTTTGTGATTTCACTGGATCTAGTGATAAAAATGAACCTTGTTCAGTCTGTTTTACTGAGGTCATTATCTCCTGTTCTAACTGTGGATCTAGCGTAATTACACTTGTTGTCTCATTTGCTGCAAAAAACTTGCTACTAATTGCTCTTTTAAGACTTTGTCTTGCATACTCTGTCAATATATCTGTATCTCTCGTAACCACTGCATGATCAGCAAGATTTTCAAATATTGTAACTAAATCTCGAATAGAAACCCCTTCTCGAAGGAGATTCTGTAAAACTTTTTGAACCTCACCTACACCCAATAATTTTGGCACTAATTCGTCTACGAGTGTTGGATTGGATTCCTTAACATTTGAAATAAGATTTTGTACATCTTGTCTGGTTAGTAACTCATCTATATGCTTTCTAACTACTTCTGTTAAATGAGTAGCAATAATTGACGGTGGATCTACTACTGTATATCCTAACGACTCTGCTCTTTCTCTTTGTCCCTCAGTTATCCAAATTGCTGGTAAATGGAAGGATGGTTCAAATGTCGGAATACCTGTGATTTCTTCCTCAACCATACCTGGATTCATTGCCATATAATGGTCAAACAATATTTCACCTTCACTAACCTGTATTCCCTTTATTTTTATAATGTATTGGTTCGGATTCAACTGAATGTTATCTCGCAAACGAATAATAGGAACTACAGCACCTAATTCTAGTGCTATTTGCCGTCTAATCATAACAACTCGATCCAACAAATCTCCACCTTGATTTACATCAGCTAAAGGTATAATACCATATCCAAACTCCAACTCGATAGGGTCAACTTGCAATAATGAAACCACATTTTCTGGTCTACGAATTTCCTCTGCTTCACTTTCTTCCGCAGTTACTTCATCTTCAATATTCATAATACCTTGCTTCGTCTGCAATCTGTATCCAATATATAAGCAACCAGCACCAAATGGTACAAATACAATAAATGGTAATTCAGAAAAAACACCTAAAAATACTAAACTTCCACCAACTGCGTACATAACCTTTGGAATTGAAAATAACTGTAAAAATACTAGGTCTCCCATATCCGCTTCCCTTGAAGCTTTTGTAACTATAATACCTGTCGCTAACGATATAAGTAATGATGGGATAGAACTTACAAGACCATCACCAATTGTTAAAATTGTATACTTTTCTAGTGCCTCTGTGAGTTCGAGTCCTTGTGACATAACACCCATTGCAATACCACCCACGATATTAATGACTGTAATCATAAGGCCGGCCATAGCATCACCTTTAACGTACTTTACGGCACCATCCATAGAACCAAAAAAAGCTGATCCCTCCTGGAGTTTTTCTCTTCTTTCCTTTGCCTGATTGTCATTAATTGCACCGGTATTTAAATCAGCATCAATAGCCATCTGTTTACCAGGCATTGCATCAAGTGTAAATCTAGCAGTTACTTCCGCAACTCTCTCAGAACCTTTGTTAATTACCATGAACTGAACTAATAACAGTATAACAAACACTATTATACCTATAACCAGACTTCCTCCACCTACGAATTTTCCGAAGGTCTCTACAACCTTTCCTGGATCCCCCGTACCTAATATTAACTTCGTTGAAGATACATTTAAAGAAATTCTAAATAATGTAGTCAATAACAAAAGAGAAGGAAATGAGGACATGCTTAATGTTTCTTTGGAAAACAAAGAATTAAACAAAATCGTAAGAGCCACTGCAATATTAAGGGCTAACAATACATCTAATAATACATTAGGAATAGGAATAATGAGGAATACAATAGCTGCTAATAGGTATAGACCTAAGCCCAAATCTGTTTTCTTCATTTTTCCATCTCCTTTCGTGTTTTTAGTTTACTACAATTGTTTTACAAAAATTTACTTTGATACATTGTTTCTTATTGTATAGTATTTAATGCTTTCTACTATTTTATTTTTTAACAGGAACTGTTTTATTCTTCACACCATATACGTATGCCAATACCTCAGCAACCGCCTGGTACAACTCCTGTGGGATTTTCTCACCTACATCCACGCTTGCATATAGAGCTCGTGCAAGTGGTTTATTTTCATATATCTCAATTTCATTTTCTCTAGCAATCTCTTTAATTCTTTGTGCTAAAAAATCTTCACCCTTTGCAATAACAATGGGGGCTTCTGCTAGTTCCAAATCGTATTTTATTGCCACCGCAAAATGCGTTGGGTTGGTAATAACAACATCTGCTTCTGGAAGTTTTTGCATCATTCTTCGTTGTGATGCCTCTCTCATCCTTCTACGTTGCTGTTGCTTAACTGTAGGATCTCCTTCACTGTTTTTGAATTCATCCTTAATTTCTTGCTTAGTCATCATCATCTCTTCATTGAATTTTCTTCTCTGGAAGATTAGGTCAATCACACCTACAACGAGGTAAACCAAACTTATCTTTGTGGCAACAGCAAAAACTAGTTCACCCACAAAAATGATTCCATTTTCTAGAGAAATTTCATATAGATTTAAAATTCCATATATATTCTCTATGAATTCGTCGTATATAATATATATACAAATGCCCACAATAGCCGCTGCTTTTAGCAAGTTTATTATGGATTGTTTTGAAAATATTCTTTTAAATCCTGACGCTGGATTTATTTTGCTAAACTTTGGCATTATTGGTTTAGCTGTTGGTTTCCATTTTACTTGAACAAAATCGCCCAAAAAGTAAATGAAAAAAGAAGCAATTAGCACAGGTGCCAGCATAAGTATAATGTCTAAAATACCATTTTTGAATATTTCTACAGCTGTAGCTACGTTAAATTCCGAACCAGATGTATACTTTGGTATCTGAGAATACATTAGTGAAAAAACATCAATTAATTGACCACCAAGTGTTCCAACCGTAAATTTTAACAAGTAGAAAATCGCTACCAAATATACAGCATTTACCATCTCTGTACTTTTGGCTACTTGTCCTTCTTTTCTGGCATCATCCAGTTTTTTCTCTGTTGCTGGTTCTGTTTTTTCTCCACCAGGACCATCTTTTGCAAATAACTGTAGGTTAAGTTGTATAATTCTATAATTATCCACCATTGTAGGCCTCCAGCTAGTACATTGTCTTCATGATATTTATTACCTTTTCTTGCATTTCCTCAAAAATGAAATTTGCTATTGTTGGTAACAATGATATAGTAAAAAATAATATAAAAAGACCGCCCAACATCTTTATCTGTATACCTACAGAAAACATATTGATTTGAGATGCTACTTTGGTCATAATACCCATCGCACAGCTTAAAAGTAAAATTGATACAAACACTGGTAATACAATTCTAAATCCTATTATGAAATAATCCCTCAAAAAACCGATGACTGTATTATACATTGTCGCTTTCGGGGAAAATCCGCCAACGGGGAACAATGAAAACGAATCCACTATGGCATTTAACAAAAACAAATGCATATTTGATGCTATCATCATAAGCATTAACATATACTGATAAAATGTACCGGTTAAACTCATTTGTGTATTGGTTGTTGGATCAAATACCGTAGACATAGAAAATCCTATATCAGTATCTATCATCCTACCTGCAAACAAAATTATTGTATTGCATATGAATGCTGAAAATCCAATCAACAAACCTGCAATACTTTCACTAATCACTTGGGCACCATAGTCAAATACTGTGTTATATTCCGGTACTTTTCCCGGTGATAAATTAAAAACAATTAGCGATATAAACACAGAAAGCCCCAATTTAATTCTTTGAGGCACATTCTTCTGACCAAAAAAAGGAGCTATATATACAAATGATGTGATTCTTACCAGTACTAATAGGAAATACTCAATATTTAATTGAGATAAACTTACATCTATATTCATTAGATGAATTCTCCAAAACTACCCCATAGGTTTTCTATGAAGGTAACTATAGTATTTAGTATAAATGAACCAAAAACCATAAGTCCTATAAATATCGCTAATAACTTAGGAACAAAGGTAAGTGTTTGCTCCTGAATTGATGTTACAGCCTGAAATATACTAATTATCAGTCCCACTAAAAGTGACAACAATATAAGAGGGGCTGACGTAATTATAATCGTCCAGATAGTTTCACTTGCAATATCAAGTACTGCTTCTACTGTCATGATACCCTCCTAAAATTTGAATGTCTGCATAAGGTTGACTATAATCAGGTTCCATCCATCCGCTAATACAAATAACAATATCTTAAAAGGCATTGAAATTGTAGTCGGTGGTAGCATCATCATACCCATTGACATAAGTACAGATGAAACCACCATATCTATAACTAGGAATGGTACATATATTAAAAAACCTATAAAAAAGGCAATTCTCAACTCACTAATTATAAATGCTGGGATAAGTACAGTAGTTGGGATATCCTCCCTGCTGCTAACTGTAGTTACACCTGCTATTTGGCACATTGAATCTAAGTCCTTATCATCAACTTGATTAAACATAAATGTTCTAAGTGGACCAGCTGCTGCTTCAACAAATTCTTCCTGCGTCATCTCATCATTGCTAAAAGGTATATATGCTTCTTGATACACCTGCGTAAATATTGGTGACATAATAAAAATAGTTAAAAATAATGATATTCCTACTAAAATCTGATTAGGCGGTGCAGTCTGCGTGGCTAATGCACTTCTAGTAAAATGCATCACAATCAATATACGAGTAAACGACGTAACCATTATCAGAATAGATGGGCATAATGCAATTACTGTAAGCACTAAAACTATTTGCAATGCGCTACTAATACCTTTTGAATCAGTGGAAATAGTTATACCTAAAAGATCCGATGAGTCTGAGCCTGTATCAATAGTAGAATCTGAAGTGGTTTCGTTTTCTACTGTTGTAGCCATTGCATATTCACTACAAAATAATGTAATTCCAAAAACAAGCAATATAAGGCACAGTATCTTGTACATTCTTTTAATATTCTGCTTCATTTCTATACCTTTACTTTTTCGTCTGCTTTAAGTTTTTAACTTTGTCTAGAATATTTTGGAAAGAATCCTTTGGTTTTGTAACAGATGGTTCTGGAAAAACCAAACCTTCTTTATCCAACTTTCCTATAACGTTCATTGACTCTTTTCCAGATGCAATTGCAAAATATTCACTGCCAATCCGGGCAACGTAGATATACTTGTTAGTAGATATCTGACGTGCCTCGATTATCTCTATATTGCCCTTGGTATAATGCTGCTTTTGGTAACCACCTATCCATCTTGTTACAAAATAGGTTATTGCCAAAACAAAGGCAAATAAAATTAGCAGTGTAATAAATTTGATTGCACCATCGATCCCTGATAACGCGTATATATTCATTTTAGCCTACCGCTTTTTTTACCGCTTCCAAAACTCTATCTGCTTGGAACGGTTTAACAATAAAATCCTTTGCTCCAGATTGAATTGACTCAATTACCATTGCCTGTTGTCCCATTGCTGAACACATAATTACAGTAGCCGCTGGGTCATTTTCCTTAATCTTTTTAAGGGCCTGAATTCCATCCATCTCTGGCATTGTAATATCCATCATTACTAAATCAGGTTTTGTTTCTGAGTATTTTTCAACTGCAACTTTGCCGTTTTCCGCTTCTCCGGCTATGTTGTATCCATTTTTTGTTAAAATATCCTTAATCATCATGCGCATAAATGCCGCATCATCACAAATCAAAATATTTTTCGCCATAACTTTTTCTCTCCTAAAAGATTTATTTTATGATTTCGGTTACTCTAACACCGAAACTTTCTTCGATAACCACAACTTCACCTTTTGCTACATACTTGCCGTTAACAAGTACATCAATTGGTTCACCTGCGATCTTGTCTAATTCTATAATAGTTCCTGGTGTAAATTCAAGAATATCCTGAATTGACTTTGTTGTTCTACCAAGCTCAACTGTAACTTCAAGAGGTACATCCATAATAAGATTAATATTCTCTTTCTGATTTACAGCGACTAAGTCTGGTGAAAATGCTTGGAACTGAACTGGTTGTACATTAACCTCCTGCATTGGCATTCCTTGAGGTGGCATCTGATAGCCCATATTCGGCATCCCTTGCATTGGCATTCCGTATCCCGGATATCCAGCATTTGGCATTCCTGGTGCTGGCATTCCATATCCTGGATATCCAGCATTTGGCATTCCCTGTGGTGGCACCCCATATGCCTGACCTTGCTGTACCTTTGGCTGCTGATCCGCTGGTGCTGCTTGTTGTGGCTGTGGTGTAACCTGCTCTACATTGTCTGGTGCTGCTTCAGGAGCTGCTGTCTCCTCCTCGCCCACACCAAATTTATAGCACAGATTTTTGCAAAACTCTATAGGGAATAACTGCATTATTTCACTATCCACTAGTTCTCCGATAGTCATTCGAAACGATATCTTTACGAAATCATGTTTTAAGAAATCAGTAATATCTGCTTCATCCACAACATCACCTAAGTCTATAAGACTAGCTGTTGGTGGACTAATGTCTATCTTCATATTGAGCATAGAAGATAATGATGTAGAGGCTGAACCCATCATTTGGTTCATAGCCTCACTGATTGCGCTTAGTTGCAATTCACCTAATTCACTATCAGTATTAGTACCATCTCCGCCCATCATTAAGTCGGCAATAACCTTAACATCGTGCTCACGTAAAATAAGTACGTTGTTGCCACTTAGACCTTCCTTGTATGATATCTGTACAAAAACACAAGGCTTGTCATATTCGGCTACAAGATCATCCCACTTTGAAAAATAAACCGAAGGGGTTGTGATGTCTACTTTTTGATTAACAAGGGAAGACAATGTCGTTGCTGCTGTACCCATGCTAATATTTGAAATTTCTCCCATGGTATCCTTTTCCATGTCGTTAAGAAAGGCTTCTGTACTACCACTGGTATCATCTACACTTGTGGTATCATCGCTTCCGGAATCCATTCCACTTAGCAATGCATTGATTTCTTCTTGAGATAGCATTCCATCCATCTATTCTTCCTCCCTAATCACAGATGTAATTCGTACTGCGTAGTTGTCGCTTGAAGATCCCGGCAAAGCCGTGAATTTTCTAATATTTCCTACATAAACTTCTAGTTCTTGTCCAACTTGTGCATCCAGTTTAATTATATCACCTTTTTGCAAATTGACAAAATCGTTGACTGAGATATTGCTTCTGCCCAAAACAGCTCTTAGCGGTATTTCAGCCTTTGAAATTAATGATTCAATAGCATCTTCATATGTGTTCTCATCTCTTTCTTTCATTGTTGAGAACCAATATTTAGTATTTAATTTATCCATAACTTCCTCTAAACACATATAAGGAAGACAGATATTCATAAGTCCTTCTACATCGCCTATTTTAAGGCTTAATGTAACAATAGCAATCATCTCTTGTGGAGATATAATCTGTGCGAACTGTGGATTTGTTTCAATTCTAGTTAGTCGTGGTCTTATACCTACAACATTTTGCCACGGTTCTCGTAGCAATTCAACACAAATCGTCATCATTCTTTCTATTATGCTAATTTCTATTTCGGAAAACTCTCGCCGTTTATCTAATGTCGCACCATCACCGCCAAGCATCCTATCAATAACTGCATATCCTAGGTTCGTGGCAAGTTCTATAACAACATTTCCTTTAAGAGGTGCAAAATCTATAATTCCAAGCAACACTGGATTAGATAATGCATTGGAAAACTCTGAATAAGCAACGGCCTCTGAATTGATAACCTCAACTTGAATATTCTTTCTTAAATATGCTGGAAGATTGGTATAAAGTAATCTTCCATAATGCTCAAAGATGATTTCTAGCGTTCTTAAATGTTCCTTAGAGAACTTCGAAGGTCTGGCAAAATCGTACAACTTAACCTGTTTTTCATCTGAGTCCTTATAATCATCTGCATCAAGTTCACCTGTACTAAGTGCTTTTAGCAGATTATCTATCTCATTTTGCGATAATACCTCGCCCACGATTGTCACCTCCTTGGCGAAAGATTTTAGGGTTTTACTGTGTTACTAAATCACTAAAGCCTGCACTGTAAATAAACTCTGTATCATTAAATAACTTTCTGAGTTTCAATACAATCTCTTCAGCTATAGCTTCTTGATTATTTTCTACTTCATATTTTGTATACTGTGAAATAACTTTGTTAATCTCTGATTTCATCAGTTCTTCATTGTTAGCCAATGTGTCTTTGTATTTAGAATAATCATCATCTTTCTTATTCATAGTAAGTGTTAATTTAAATGATGCGTAATGACTTTTTCCATCCCCACTATCTTTCAAACTTACTAGTATCTTGTCTGTAAATGTAAATGTCGCAATACTGTCGATACTAAGTCCATCCGATATCTGATCGTGTCCTCCTTTTTCTAAGTCAATGGCACTTGCAACTTTTGAAACTAATTCTGTGTGACTGTTCATCGCAGGAACTACTGCAAAAACAATAATTGCCGATAATATAAGATTAGCCACTGCAAGTACTAATAATACAATATTTATTAAACCTTTTTTCATCTTGTCCTCCAATACCAACATTTACTGCTGGGAATTGATTTCATTATATATTCTAATCTCTACTCTTCTGTTTTGCGCTCTGCCTTCTGCTGTGTCATTTGAAGCAATAGGTTCATATTCGCCACGACCTATACATTCCATTGAATCAGCATCCATCTTCTTGTTATCAATCAGATACTTAAAGACTGAATAAGCACGACCCTGCGAAAGTTCCATATTATCTGAAAACTTATTGCTAGCCGCCATTGGCACCGTATCTGTATGTCCTACAATTTGAATCTGGTAACTGTCATATGCTTTTAGCACCTCGCCAAGTTTATCCATAAACTCTGAAGCTTCGGATTTAATTTCTCCACTTCCTGGATCAAATAACAAAGCTCCATTTAATGTCATAGTAACGTATTGAGCATTAATCTCAATTTCGATATCTCCATCTGACATAAGACCTGTACTCTCTAACTGTCCTTCTAATGCTTCCTGTAGTTCCTCAGATTGTTCTATCATTATCTGTTCCATATATCCTTTGAATTCATCAAGTGCCTCACTGTTAAACTCAGTTGATTCATCTTGGTTCATTCCCATATTGTTGTAATAATCATTCAGTTCATTTAGTTGACTAATACCACTTGAGATAAGCTCACCCTCTGTAAGAGATGTGGCACCTCCATCGAATATACTAAAACTTGCCTGTAAAGAAGCGACCACCTCTTCAAACTTCTCTGCATCAACAGAAGACATTGAGAAAAGTAATACAAAGAAGCAAAGAAGCAAATTCATAAGATCACTAAACGTAGCCATCCACGCTGGTGACCCCCCGTCGCCTTCCGGCTGCTTCTGTTTTTTAGCCAATGTTATTCACCGCCTTCACCTGTCTCACCTAAAACATCTCTTTGTTTTGGTGATAAGAATGATTTGAGTTTTTCTTCAATTACTCTTGGATTCTCACCTGCTTGAATAGATAAGAGTCCTTCTATCATAACTTCCTTCAACATCATCTCTGTATCATTGTTTACAGATAGTTTTGCTGCTACAGGAGTAGCTATCCAGTTGGCCATCATAGAACCATACAATGTCGTAAGAAGGGCAACCGACATATTAGGTCCAATAGAAGATGCATCTTCAAGGTTCTTAAGCATGTTAACCAATCCAATGAGGGTACCAATCATTCCCCATGCAGGGCCCATAGCCGCCATGTCTGTCCAGAATCTTACAACTTTTTTATGTCTGCTTTCGATACACGAAAGCTCTGTTTCAAGAATAGCTCGTACCAAGTCTGGATCAGTACCATCAACTATTAATAAAACGCCTTTTTTCATAAACTTATCTTCTAAATCTGATGCTGCTTCTTCAAGTGCAAGGAGTCCCTCCTTACGAGCAACATTAGATAAGTCAATTATCTTCTTGATAGTCTCACCTTCGTTAACCTTAGGTACTTTAAGGGATAATGTGAATCCCTTTAGTCCATTGATATAATCTGCTATAGTGTTTGATGTCAGCAATCCAGTCATCGTACCACCAATGGTAATAACAACCGATATGGGATCAGCAAAATTTACAAGAGCTGCAAATCCAGCATCACCTGTGACAATTCCAATAAAAATCAGTACAATGCCACCGACTATACCTATTATTGTAGCTAAATCCATTTGTCTCACCTGCCCCACATATTTTTAGTAATATAAGTTAATAAACATAATCGATTTCCATCCGAAGACGTAATAACTCTGAAATACACTAATTCTATAATATTCTATCACATTTCACCGCATAAACCAATCAAAATATCGTAAAAAAAACAAAAACTTTCGAAAAATAATATTCGATATTCAAGAAAAAATAAGGCCCTATGGGCTATCCGCAGGGCCTATTATGTAACTATATTATCTCTTGAGACTTAACAATTCTTCTATCATTGTATCTGAAGTAGTAATTACTCTTGAGTTCGCTTGGTAACCTCTTTGAGTAACAATCATATCTGTGAATTCTGTTGCTAAATCAACATTTGACATTTCTACTACACCACTTGACATTGTCTGTCCTGCTGCCGTAATGTCCATTACATCAGCTTCTCCAGAGTTAAGTGTCGATGCAAATAAATTATCGCCTGCCTTTTCAAGACCTGCTGCATTTGCAAACTGTGCTACAGCTATCTGACCTATAACTGCTGTATCTCCATTGCTGTATGAGGCTGTAATCTTACCATCAGTCTGTATACCAATGATAATCATATTTCCTACACCTTTACCAGCACCCATATTTGCAGAGCTTCCTGCATTTGCCCCAAGTTTTGTATCAGATCCATATGTGGTTAAAGAAGAAAAGTCTAAATTAATCGGATTTGAAAATGCTGGTGAAACGTTTCCATCCGCTCCATTAATTACAATGCTAATGTTCTTTGCTGAAGCATCTGTTAATTTTCCTGTACCTGGATCGAACTCCAATGCAATTCCTGTATATTCAGTACCATCCGCTGCAGTTATTGTCTCCGTACTGCCTCCTGTGAATTGTACAGACATATCGGTAACTTCTTCATTGCCCTTGAATATCTTAGCCGGATACATCTTGTAGCCGGTTGTACTATCCGAATCCTGTGCTACTCTCATTTGAACTGTATATTTATTTCCCAAACTATCATAAACTGTTAAATCACTCGTTGCAAAACCAACATCATTTGCTGTAAATCTGGAATCCTCTGAGTTGATATTTCCAGTAAGCGTTGCTTCTGTAGTCTGTGCTGGAGCAGTTGTCATGTACTCTGTATTATATAGAGCAATTGGTCTAAGCTCATCTTTTTGAAGAACAAAATCTCCTGTTTCTGGATCTCTTGCTGCTGTATATCCCATTACATATCCGCCTGAACCTGTAACAAGATTTCCAAATGCGTCTGTAGTGAAGTTACCAGCCTTCGTGTAATACTTAGCTCCGCCTGATTGAACAACAAAGAATGAATCTCCGTTAATCTTTAAATCGAGTGCATTTCCTGTAGACTGTGAACCACCTTCTCCAGTAATATTGGTAGAAATCTGTGCAACCGAAGTACCAAGACCAATCTGCTTAGCATTTTGTCCACCAGTACTTGTTGCTGCATTTGGTCCAGAAGCTGACTGTGTTGTCTGATAAAATAATTCACTAAAAGAAACCCTTTGTGACTTAAAACCTACTGTGTTGACGTTGGCAATATTATTACCAATTACGTCCATCTTTGTCTGGTGAACTTTTAAACCCGCCACACCAGAATATAATGATCTCATCATAATTAATGACCTCCTTGCGGTCCGTTAATAGTCTCATCTGTCATTCAGAGACTGTAGCTTCCTTAAAGGTCCAGCTAAACAATAACGGCTCCATCGATATTTGTAAAAACATTTTCCTTGCTTGATTCTTGATCCATCGCTGTGACAACTGTATTATTTTTAACATTTACAATAAATGCCATATTATCCATAATCATTAGGGATTCATTAATACCTTTTTCCTCAGCTTTTTTCGTTCCATTTTCCAATCTTTCGAATTGTTCCCGTGTCAGATTAATATTTCTATCTTCCAACCTTGATGTTGCATGTTTGGAAAATTTCAATCCTTCTATATTGGGAATATTTTGAATTTTTTTCTGATTTAAAATATCTTCAAATCTTATACTTGCGTCTGAATTATTTATCGACACATTTCCTTTTTTACTTAAGTACTGGTTAGCAATTTGATTAATTGAAATCTGGGAGAATTTATTGTTAATATCCATATATCATTCCTCCATGAATAGGCTCCTGGACTTATATTGTTGCACCACTGGCTCCTGTACCATCTGCTGCATCAGTGCTGTCCCCTGGTTCCTCGGTTTTACCATCAGTTGCATTTGCTGCATCATCTGTCTTTTCGCCAAACTTTTTTTGTAAATAGTATTCATCTACTACCGAGTCTAAATCTTCAAACTTATAAAGAGTGTCATTGATTGATAAATATGCCTTACCCTCAATCATTTGAACATAATCAACATACCCGCCAATTAATGATGTATTAGAAAGTCCGTCTGATTTACCAACTTCAATGATTACATTCTTTCCAACTAGGGTTAATGCTGATGAATTGGTTAGTGAACTTGTCATCGACTGCATCTCCTCTAATGTTGAGAATTGAGCCAACTGACTTACAAAATCTTCATTGGACTGTGGTGATAATGGATCCTGATACTGAAGCTGTGTTACTAAAAGTTGTAGAAATGCATCTTTACCAAGACTTGTTGTTCCCTTTGTATCTTCTTTTTGATATGTTTCTGTTTTTCCTGTTACTACTTTTCCATCCACAACGTTTGCTACTGGCATTTAATCGCCTCCATTTTTATTATTTTCATGCTATAATCTGACAATCATTGATTGTCACTATGCGCTGTAACTTACTGTATTTCCTTTTGTTTCCATCACTTGTTCTTCTGAAATATCATTAAAATCAATTTCTCCGCTTAATTCATCCAAAAGACCTTTTCTAACTCTGCCGTGCCTACTGGATTGCTCTTCATTTTTGCTACCGCCATTATCAAGATTTTGCTCAAACCCATGACTAGCTATTGTCACTTCTATAGCTTGAATTTTAATTCCTTGATTATTTAAGCTATCCTTCAGTAATGTTAGTTGCTGTTCAATTGCTACTTTAGCACTTTCTGTCTCTGCGGCTATTTGGGCTGTAATTGCGCCATCTTTTGAAGCCACTTGAATTGTTACTTTTCCAAGATGCTCTGGATATAATTGCATTTCCATACTGGTTACATCAGGTTTTGCTTGGACTTTTATTTGTTCAACAATCTGTGAAATAATCTGTGCTTGACTTGTCTCTCCAGCTGCTTCAGTAATAGCCTGTGCAAGTTTATCTGTCATAGTTCCCGTAGTGTCAAAAAACTGATTTTCATTAAACTGATGATTTTTTGCATCTGACTTATCTGAACCTTTATCTGATTTCGACATCTCTGAAATCTTTGTTGATATCTCTTCGCCTGTTATTTCGATATTTGATTCTGTATCTTTTACCGTCGTTCTAGTAGATTCTTCTGTGTCATCATTCAGATTTTCTTCAACAACTTCAACCTCAACATTAGGATTTACTAATTGTGCTCCACCTTGAGCTGTAATAGAATCTTGTATAGATTTCATCTCCATTAACAGGTCTTTTACAATATCTGATGCTTCGGTATCCGTTAGAAGTTCTGTTGTACTATCTAATCCCATAACATTCATAGCAAGTTCTATAAGCTTTTTTTGATCTAACAAGTCCTCTGCTGTCAAACTCATCTCATCCATAATTCCACTTAGTTCATTCATTGAAATGCCTAATTTTTCTGAAACTTTATCTAGAATTTGAATCTCTTGACCTCTTGGTAACTCAATGTTTACAATGACTGGAGCCATGATCATATCGCTTTCTTGATTATTGTTAACCTTTTGATTTTTCTTCAAGTCATTTTTGATTTTTGAAATCAACTTGTCAAGCTTCTCTCCAACACTGTCTTCATCCACTTTATCATTTACAGTTCCTGGTTCAGTAGTATCGTTATTACTTGATGTATTATTTATTCTATCCGACCTGCTTAATGAATTACTTTCATTAACGTGTAAATATTTTTTCGAGGATGTATCACTGTTCATTGAAAAAATTTCTCCAAAGTCATCTGATGCTTTGTTTGTTCTACTTCCTGGCTCTTTTGTCAATGCAGAATAGACATATCCGCCAGTTTTAATATTAGCACTTACCACCTTTTGCACCTCCTTTTCTATTTTGTAGAGATTATACTAGTCTCTCATAGGATATTTATCGGCTATTTACCTAAATAAACTTAGTATATTTACAATAAAAATCCAAAGTGATAAGCTTTTTTGCCTTTCACTTTGGATGTTGCCTTGTCTTAATTTGAATTCCTTATGGCGCTAACATAACTGTGAGTTTACCACAGAACACAGCATCAATATCACTAAGGGCATCTAATATGGCCGCCCTTGAATCTGTCTCCATATTTTCCAAAATCAAAACAACTGTATCTAGATTTCCTGTCATTTCATACAGAGCCGCCGCTGCCTTCTTTGGCTTCATTGTGCTATACGCCAAAGCCAACTCTTGATAATTTTTATCAAACATGTATTTTTCTAGAACCTGTTTGTATAATATCTCTGCATAATCAGGATTGATTGCTTCATAATACATTTTATAGTTATCATATGGCAATGCTTCATCTCCAAAAACAACCTCATCGTAGAATTGTTCTTTTAAACGTTCAAATTCTTCCTGACTTGCTTCAAAAACTCTAAGTCTGTCCACCTCAGCTCGAAGTTCAGCAATTGTTTCGCTGTCTGTTTTGCTCTGGTTGTTAGCATCTGCTAATTGTATTTCCAATTCCTTTATGTACGATATAGCATCTGCTAAACTTTTGTACGGGTATTCGCTACTACCTTCAGTTGTATCCTCAGGCAAAATCTCTTTGATTATAGGAACATCCTTAAATACAGGTCTCATAACTGTGCTTCCAAAACCACCAACATCAAGTTTAACTAACACAGCAAAAATAACTAACCAAATTATAAGAAATGCCAATCCAATAAGGATAGTTGTAAACTTACCAGATTTCTTTCCTTCATCTTCAATATTTTCATTTAAATCTATATCATCATAATCTCTAGTGTTTTTTGCCATCCTATCACCTACTAGTCTAATTTGCTGTACTGAAAGCTTATCAACTCATCAACTTCTTTATGTTCGTTATTTTCTTGTTCTTTCTTGAACTCATCAAATGCCTTTTCTTTCAATATCTCGTGAGTTTTTCTCTCTGCCATAACTTTATTAAGTTTAACCCTAGCTATATCTAAATCTTTTTGGGCTAATTTAATATTTGTCTTTTGGTTCTTAGCATCAAACCTCTTAATTTTGATTGCATTGTTACAAGCTTTTAATTGTAACAAATCTAATCTACTAGAATTTATTTGCCTAATGCTTTCTTTGTATTTATCTATATCATTATAAATTTCTTCTAGTTTTTCCTCTTCGGTTCTCAGCTTATGTGACGCAGTTGCAAAATCTGTTTTAGCCTGAGTTTCAAGTTTCTCTTTAATTTCCAATATATTTTGCATACGATATTGAAATTTCGCCATAATATAACCTCAGTTTCTAATAATAAATTTTACATTGTAAAATGTCAACAAGCAATTACTCACGGAAATTATTCTGAAAAAATTTCACCTAAGAGTTTCAATTCCTCCTCAAACAGAAATTTTTCATCTGTATTTTGGACAAGAAATTCATTAACTGCATCAATTTTAGAAATTGCGTAATCAATGTTTTTATTAGAACCACTCTTATATGCACCAATGTTTATCAAATCTTCAGCTTCATTGTAACTTGCCAGAACATTTTTCAGTTCCCCAGCTAATCTTTTATGATCCTTTGTTACAATTTGGCTCATTACTCTAGAAATACTTTGCAGTATATCAATTGCAGGGTAATGATTCTTGTGTCCTAGTTTTCTTGATAACATTATATGTCCATCTAAAATACTTCTAGCTGTATCCGTAATTGGTTCATTAAAATCGTCACCATCTACTAGTACAGTGTAGAGACCAGTTATCGAACCCTTATCCGAGGTTCCTGCTCTCTCAAGTAGTTTAGGCATTTCACTGTAAACACTTGGCGGATAACCCCTTGTAACCGGAGGTTCGCCTGATGCCAAACCAATCTCTCTTTGTGCCATAGAAAAACGTGTTAAGGAATCCATCATAAGTAGCACATCTTTTCCCTGATCCCTAAAATATTCTGCTATAGCGGTTGCAGTCTTTGCTGCTTTATTTCTAATAAGTGCAGGTTTATCCGACGTTGCTACAACTACCACACTTCTCTTCATTCCCTCTTCACCCAAATCTCTTTCGATGAATTCGCGAACTTCTCTTCCTCTTTCGCCAATAAGTGCAATAACATTAACATCCGCTTTGGTATTTCTAGCAAACATTCCAAGTAAGGTGCTTTTACCAACACCACTACCTGCAAATATTCCTATTCTCTGTCCTTTTCCTACCGTAATCAATCCATCTACAGCCTTGACACCCAATGGTAAAATTTCATTGATAATCTCTCTGCTCATTGGATCTGGCGGTGCTGCCTCCACAGAATATAATTGTCCACCTTCTATTTCGCTGCCATCTATAGGTTTTCCCAATCCGTCTACAGTTTTCCCTAAAATATCTTGGCTAACAGATATCTTCAAAACACTGCTCGTATTTTCCACAATACACCCCGGCCCAATGCCATCTACACTCTCAAAGGGCATTAGCAATATTTTTTTATCCTTAAATCCTACTACTTCTGCTCGGACTTTTTGATTTGGATCATCCTTTGAAATAATAACACAAACATCATTAAGGTTGGCATCCGGTCCAATAGACTCAATAGTAAGTCCAACAATCTTAGAAACTTTACCCAATTTTTTTGTAAAACTTCTTTCAAGTAAACTATAGTATTTTTCTGTATCAATAGTTGACATCTCTACTCCTATTTTCTACTGGGAATAATCTGCATGTGAACAAGCTAAAATTCTAATGTCACTAATGAGATTTTCTAGCTGTATATCTAAACTGCAATCAAAGATACCTAAATCTGTATCTATCAGACACTGATTCCTCTTCATTGTTAAATCTTCAACAATTTCTATGTTAATATTTCTACCAACTGCACCTTGAATTCTTTCCTTATTGTCTCTTAAAAACTGTGCATCATCTCTACAAACTTTAATTATATAATTTTTACTAACGTCGGTACCACTCATAACGCTATTAACCAAAGAAATAATAAGCTCTCTTTTATCAACTGACAAAACATGGGTAACCTCTGCAAAAATCTTTAACAAAGTGTCCACCAATTCAGGTTCCATCTTTTTAATTCTTTTCTTATAATCCTTCTCCAGCTTTATTCGGTTTTGCTCCAATTCTTCCTTTAAGGATTCAATTTCTGCAATTCCTTGATTCTTTCCTTCGTTATATCCCTCTGCTTTTCCGGACTTTCTTGCATCATCTGCGATTTTTTGGGCTTGTTTCCTTCCTTCGTCAATATAAAAATCTGCTTTGGACTTCGCTTCTGAGATAATTTGATTCGCTCTTACCCTTGCCTCTTCTAATATTTGATCCGCTTGGGATTGAATTTTATCCATTTTGGCAGCCACATCTACTTCGACATCTTCTTCGATATTTTCATATTCTTCATCATCCTCAAGCAATTCTTCCACATGTTTGGCACTAAGCCCCAGGGTGAATCCATCATTTGAATAATTTTTATTTTGCTTCTTTTCTAGTTCATCTTTTATCTTTACAATCTTTTCAGAAATAATATCATTGCTATCAACAACCTTTTTTTCGTTGTTGTCACATACTACATTAGAGTATTTAAATAAATTAGACAACTATCTCGTCACCTCCACCACGGGAGATAATAATTTCTCCAGTATCCTCTAACTTACGAATAATATTAACAATCTTCTGCTGAGCCTCCTCAACATCTTTCATACGTACAGGTCCCATGAAGTCCATATCTTCTCTAATCATAGCAGCAAGACGCTTTGAAATATTATTGAATATAACATTCTGAACTTCTTCATTTGAACCTTTAAGTGCAATACCTAAATCATTATTATCAACATCACGTAAAACTCTTTGAATAGTTTTATCATCAAGTGCAAGAATATCTTCAAATACAAACATCTTACGTCTGATTTCATCAGCAAGTTCTGGCTCTTCAATTTCAAGATTTTCCATGATATGTTTTTCTGTACCACGGTCAACCGTATTTAAAATATCTACAATGGCATCTACACCACCAACAATAGTGTAGTCCTGATTAACAAGTGATGATAATTTTCTTTCAAGTATTCTTTCAACTTCTTTAATAACATCAGGTGATGTTCTATCCATCTTTGCAATACGTTTTGCAACATCTGCTTGTTTTTCCAAAGGCAATGCAGATACAATCATAGAAGCTTGACTTGATGGTAAGTACGAAAGAATAAGTGCTATAGTCTGGGGATGCTCATCTTGTATAAAGTTTAATAACTGAGACGGATCCGTTTTTCTAATAAACTCAAATGGACGCACCTGTAGGGACGCAGTAAGTTTTGATATAACCTCCTGTGCTTTATCTGATCCAAGTGCCTTCTCAAGAAGTTCTTTAGCATACCCAATACCACCTTCAGCAATATACTTCTGTGCAAGACATACTTGATAGAATTCTTCCATAACATCTTCTTTTGTCTGTGGTGATACACTTCTTGTATTAGCTATTTCTAAAGTTAGCTGCTCAATTTCTTCTTCTTTCAAATGTTTAAAAACCTTAGCGGACTTTTCAGGACCTAATGTAATAAGCAAAACTGCTGCTTTGGTTGTTCCCGATAAGTCTTCGTTAGTTTGCATATTTTTTGAATATGACATATGCTGCCTCCTTGGCTAATCCCAATCATCGTTGAGCCAGTTTCTAAGTAACAATGCAACCGCCTCAGGATTTTCATCAACAAATTTTTCAATAGCCTTTCTTGTTTCAGACTTCTCCTCAAGGTCAATATCTTCAACAGATATCTGGTTTTCCTTTGTAGCTGTTAACAATTCCTCTACTGATAACTCTGGTTCTAATTCATTTACAGATACTGGTTTCAAGCTTCTCCAAACGATAAATCCTAATAAAGCTAATATAACAAGGGCTAATATTATTGGAAGAACATTTGAAATAACATCTCCGTTGCCCTCTGAAGCCTCAAATAAAGGAACCTGATATGCCGAAAAAGAGATATCAACTTCTGGGATACCTGTAATATCTGAAATCATCTGGATAATTCCATCTGGCACCTCAAGTGGTACTATATCTGAGTGAGAAGCAATATATTCTTCCCATGAAACATCTTTTAATTCACCTGCTGCATCAAGTGTATCCTCATTGTAAATAATGTATTTATTAACCACAACTCCCATTGAGGATTTGTCGTAATTAATAACACCTTGCTGACCCTGAATATGAGTTACTTTTGAACTAACTGCATATTCATTTTTACTTAATGTTACACTATTATTTGTGTCATCACCTGTTTGGATATAATAGGTCGTATCATCATCATTGGAATCTGTTCCTGGAATTCCTCCTGATGAACTACCACCTGTCGCCTCATAATTATAATCACTGAATAACACATCGTCATCATTATAATAGTGAGTATCTACACTATCTGTTGTACTAAAGTCAACATTTATGTTTGGTGAAACTGTAATGGTATTGTACATCTGAGTAGTGGCAAGTGCTTTTGAAACCTTATTTACCATTTCATCGTAAAATCTGTCATAAATCTGATTCTGTTGCACGGTACTAAGAGCACCTTTTCCATCGGAAGTTTCTTGTCCTTCAAAGAGTGTATTCCCTGAAGAATCAATAATAGTAATATTTCCTGTTGTTTCATTACCTACAGCCGTTGCTAAGTATTTTGCCAAAGAACTGTATGCTGTAGCATCCGCATTTTTACTAAGGGTCAACTTAACTGCCACACTTGTCTCTTCTTTATCATTAAGTACTGATAATTTTGTTGAAGGAACTGTCATCTGAACATATGCACTTCTTACATAATCAAATGATTCTAGTGTAGCTTTTATTTTATCTTCTAAATACTTCTGATATAATCTTTCTCTATCCTCAGAAGTGGTTGAAAATCCCATATTTTCTATATATGAATCAAATGTATATCCTGTAGCAGTCAGACCTTCTTGGGCTATCAAGTATGAAGCTGTGACCACTTGATTACTTGGAACTAAAATGGTAAGTCCGTTATTACTTGTTTCATATGGAATTGCATTCGCGTTAAGAGCATCTGTAACATCGGCTGCAGAAATAGTATCTTCAGCAGTAATCAATTCTTCATACGTAGTACGAGTAAGAACAAATGCCAATATAACAAGTGCCAGAACTATCGTTACTGACACACTAATAATTAAAGTCTTTTGTTTTTTATCGTATTTGTTCCAGAAGTCAACTATTCTTTTTTGTACTTCTTTAACCCTTGCGTCCATTTCTTGCTACCTCTAGATCTGTATATTCATAATTTCTTGATATGCATTTAACAGAGCATTTTTAACTGCTACTGTATACTGCAATGAAACATACGCCTTTTGTTGAGCCACAGTCATCTCATGAGTACTGTCGCTGTTACCAAGAGAAAAATTTATTTCTGCTGCTTCTGCACTAGCAGCCAATGAATCTGTCTCTCCAACTAATTTCATTGCAGAAGATAAGATTTGTGAAAATGAATCTGTATATTCATCCGAACCAGAAATATTGCTAGTTGATGAACGCATAGCCGATCCAATAGCTTTATTATAAAAATCAAGTGCCGTTCCACTAAGTCCTGATATCTCAGCCATGATTTTCTCCTTTCATCATTAGAAATTATTAGGCGTTTGCGAAACGCCACAACCCGCATATATACGGGATATTTCTTTTATAAAAAAACAACAACTCCTCACTGATTTATGGTAAAATTGAGTTATTGACAACCAATTTAATATCCATACACCAAG
>FZPS01000181.1_pt50 | contig 60012 bp, 57 predicted proteins | sample 1817821 | NCBI WGS metagenome assembly FZPS01 (sample SAMEA104158645, study PRJEB21678) | metagenome | place: Germany | collected 2015-04-21 | reverse complement strand
TCATCCTTTAGGGTTACCCCTTAAGTTTGTCTGGTTTGTCATAATGAAAATCTATTGAAGTCCCATGTGAAAGACTTCTGTTTTTTAGAATTTTCAGGGTTGTTTCACTGTTCAATTATCAAGGTACATAATGCTTCTAATGCTTTATTTTCTTTGCTTCGTGTAAACGTCAGCTTGAATATATTATCATGCATTAAAAACTTTGTCAACTACTTTTAAAATATTTATTCAGGTGTTTTTTGTTTCACCTCTTAGTATGATAAAAGCAGAACGGAGAAAGAGGGATTTGAACCCTCGCGCCGCTATTAACGACCTACTCACTTTCCAGGCGAGCCCCTTCAGCCTCTTGGGTACTTCTCCTTGTCTCAAACCAATATGGTTTGAATCATATAGCACATCACTATACATTAATAAATCTAACATTTTTGGTGACAAAACCACCTACTAGGTGGCCATTCCACTAAAACATTATGATTTTGTGAACGGAGAGGGTGGGATTCGAACCCACGGTTCCTTGCGGAATCACTGGTTTTCAAGACCAGCTCCTTACAGCCACTCGGACACCTCTCCTGACGTCGCTTTGCTATTGTATCATCACAATTATTTTGTGTCAAGAGTTTTTCTCTTATTCATTCACCAATTGTACAACTTTTTATCACAATTCACAAAATTTCGACTTTCCAATTATGCATTACTCCTTATTAAACCTCATTTGATTGATTCCTTGGGCTAATATAATATCCTCTGGGGTTGTAATTTTTATATTATAATAATCCCCTCTTACAATTTTTACAGGCTTACCAATAAACATTTCGTATACCATAGAATCATCAGTGATATCTTTTCTTTCAACCTTATCTTTTTCATATAACAAATCATATGCCTTTTTAATTGTTCTATATTCAAATGCCTGGGGTGTCTGAGCAGACCACATTAAAGCTCTGTTGGGAGTTTCTTTAATCCACCCCTCCCTTGTAACTATTTTAATTGTATCCTTCACAGGAGCCCCGACAATACAAGCCTTGCTTTCCACCACTATATCAATTACCTCATTTATCTGCAATGGACTTATAAAGGGTCTGGCCCCATCATGAATAAGAACATAATCAGAAGCTTTTATTTTCTGAAGTGCAAGATATACAGAATCATGCCTTTCCTCTCCACCCTCTATTATCTGCTTTACTTTCTTTAATTCATAAGATTTCACAACCTTATCCTGGCAATACTCAACCTGTCCTTTTCCACATACCAATATAATGTCATCTACATGACTATCTTCAAACGCCTTTACAGAATAGTAAAGCACTGGCTTATCCCCTAGCATAATAAATTGCTTTGCTACAGGCATGTTCATTCTTCTCCCTTGCCCTGCTGCTAGTACAACTGCTGTAACCTTTTTTTTAAGATTATCTTTTCTTTTATTAAGAGCACTCATGTCCTAACGTTCTCCTATTTTCAGATTTGGAACAGCATTCAAATCAAGTCCACTGTATTTTTCATTGATATATTCATAATAAGCAGCTACGCCTATCATAGCTGCATTGTCTGTACAATATATTGGTGAAGGATAATAAAACTCTATTATATTCTCTTTACATGCTTTTGACATAGCATTTTGTAGGGCTGAGTTAGCAGCTACTCCCCCCGCCATGGCAACCTTACTGATTCCGAAGTCCTTTGCTGCCATAATCGTTCTAGTCACCAGCACATCTACAACTGCTTCTTGAAATGACGCAGCTACATCTGCTTTATTTATTTCTTCATTTTTCATCTTCATCGAATTAATATAATTTAATACGGCGGATTTTAGTCCACTAAAACTAAAATCATAAGGTGATCCCTCTATATGTGCCCTTGGAAACTGTATCGCTTGACTATTTCCTTCCTTCGACAGCTTGTCTATCTTAGGTCCGCCAGGATACCCCAGTCCTATAGCCCTCGCGACCTTATCAAATGCTTCACCTGCCGCATCGTCTCTGGTTCTTCCTATAATCTGGTATTTTCCATAATCTTCAACTATTACCAAATGGGAATGCCCTCCAGATACAACCAAAGATAAAAACGGTGGCTCAAGCTCTTGGTTTTCTATATAATTTGCAGATATATGACCTTCAATATGATGAACTCCTATTAGTGGCTTTTTAGTAGCAAAGCTTATAGCCTTAGCCTCAGCAACACCTACTAATAAGGCCCCAACTAGACCAGGCCCGTAAGTTACTCCGATAGCATCAATGTCATCCAAAGTTACTCCTGCAACAGTCAAGGCCTCCTTAATCACTTGATTAATCTTCTCGATATGTTTTCTAGAAGCAATCTCTGGTACTACACCACCATACAACTTATGTAGTTCTATTTGTGAAGAAATAATATTTGACCTTATCTCTCTACCATTTCTAACGACTGATGCCGCTGTTTCATCACAAGAGGTCTCAATCGCCAATATATTAATGTCATTTTGAAACATAACTTCCTCTTTTCACTATTATTATTGTTGTTGTAAATCACATTGAATTTATCAATCCTTGCTTATCTCTTCCCAACCAAGAATCTTCCATCTACCCTCTTTATCCTTACGCATCAAATAATGTCTACGTCTTGATGTCTTTCCTTTTTCAGTTATGGTAAAGGATACAAATGCCGTAGCATAATCCCTACCATCCTGGCTATAAATCTCTTCCTGATTATCATTAACTATTATGCTATACTCTATCCTTCTATCAAGCTGTTGCCATAGGGCAATATCAGAATACAAATCCTTAAGATATTGTTCTTCAGGATTAATTTCTATAAGCTCCTCATCATACAGGTCTCTTATCATAATAGCAAGCCCAGCAATTTCTTCATCCTTTAATCCCGAATATAAGAGCCTGGTCATATTTCCATGAAGTTCTGCCACTTCTCTAGGTGTCTGGGGATATTCCTCGTCAAGATTCATTTCAAGCATTTTATCTACTTCAGATAATTTTTCTAATGACTTCTCCTTTTCCTTATTGGACTGCTGGGACCGGGTCACAAAAATCATAACAATAATCACTGCAGCAACAGAAATAAGAGTGAATAAAGTTGAAGCTGGCCTTTTTGCTTTTTTCATATAAATTCCTCCTGACTTATTAACCTATTCATCCTTTTCAAATTCTAAGGTTACGCTCTTTCTATCCTTACCCGCTTTTGTATTAGGAAAAATACGTCTTGCTTCATTAATAAAATCATCTGGTCTTGTCAGTGAAGGGCTATAATGAGTTAACCACAACTCCTTAACATTTGCTTCCTTAGCAAGCTTAGCAGCTTCATGAAAAGTCATGTGCTTGTATTCCTTTGCCTTTGCTTCCTTTTCCTTTTCTCCATACATTCCTTCACAAATAAATAAGTCTGAATCCATAGCATTGTTTACTATAGCCTTAGTTGGCCTAGAATCAGTGCAGTATGTCAGCTTAATTCCTTTTCTTTTCGGACCTAGTACCATATCAGGTGTATATATTCTTTCCTCGTCCTCTACAGTATCTCCTTTTTGAAGACGATTCCAGTATTTCATGGGTACTTGATTTTCTTCAGCCTTCTCAACAAAAAATCTTCCCCCTCGATTTATTAAAAGACTATAACCATAGCAGGGTATATTGTGTTTAAGCAAAAATGCTCGTATGATATAGACCCCTACATGGATATCCTGCTCAGGTTCAGTAAGCTCAATAAATTTAAGTTGAAAAGGTAACTCAGGAGCTATAACCCGCAGAGAGTCTACTACCCTTTTTAGCCCCTTGGGTCCAACCATATACACCGGCTCTGTCCGATCCGAATTACCCATAGATAACAAGAGACCCGGAAGGCCACTTATATGATCTCCATGAAAATGTGTGATACAAATAACATCTATTGAGTGAACACTCCAGCCTTTTTCCTTTATTGCAATCTGAGTTCCTTCCCCACAATCAATTAATAGACTCGATCCATTATATCTTGTCATTAAAGCCGTTAACCACCTATTGGGTAAGGGCATCATTCCGCTGGTTCCAAGCAAGCAAACGTCTAACATTATTTATTCCTTAACCTTTCCTTACGTTAGTCTATCTAAACTATATATCGACTATAAACTTTTTTACATAAAACAATTCTATATTATATCATCTAATTCTACAACATGGTTTTTATAGATTTATACACCTCATATCATCATATAAGTATATAATATCATATTTTAAACTTGTTTTCTATTGTTTGTCTAGGGGGGTATTTATCAAAAGAAAAACGATGACCCCCATATCCTTACCTATGTGAATCATCGCCCTTACTTTCCAAAACATAAAATTCTTTTTTGCTAACCACCTTGATTCTTAATTTCCCTTGTATTTTCCTAATTAGCTTCCTACTTTTTCTCATTTGTTCAATTGGATTAATCCAACTTTATAAAACCTCGGTTTTTTTTCTTATCTCAACAGGAATTTCAAAACTACTTATTATCTTCTTATAGCATTCTTCACACAAATTAAAGTAGTGAATCTGAGTATCCCAATCAGAAAAATATCCCCACTCCTTTTTTGCCTCAAATGCATCTTCCTTTAATATCCCATTCTCTACCTTCAACTTTTTACCACATGAATTGCAGTAAATATCCATGTCCCCGCTATTGTTATTAACCGCTCTTTTCACGCCTTATCCCTCCTGATATGATACAACAGCTCGCGCCATCAGTCTCATTATAAGCTTTGTTTACGGATATTTACAGTGGAAATTACTGCATTTCTCTTCTCCACATAATTATTGCATTCTCTTGAGGCCTGGTATAAAAATCCTTCCGTATTCCAGCCACGGTAAAACCCAGCTTCTTATAGAGATTAATCGCAGGCATATTCGATTCTCTAACCTCCAAGGTTAGGGACCTGATACCCCTAGCTTGTGCATGAGAAATCAACTCTTTAAGCATTAGGATACCTACGCCCTGTCTTCTTACACTTTCTTTAACTGCTACGTTACATATATGACCCTCATCCAAAATGCCCCAGCAGCCACAATAGCCGACGACTTTTCCATCCTTAACTACTACAAGATAGAAGTTATTTACTTCTGACATGGATTGAATAAATGATGACTTACTCCATGGTTTGGAAAAGCTCTCATGTTCAATTTCCCACACTTCATCTAAATCATTTATGTCCATTTCTCTTACTAGCATCTTCAATCACCTTAAGCTTTACCTATTTACTCTTCATTTGTATTATACTTGTTAAGTTTTTCTGCTCTTTCTCTCTCCGCCTGGCTCATCCTCAGATATACAGGCTGGTGTTGGTCCGCTGATTCCACTTGACCCAGTCTATAATATTGTAGGCCTAAGGCTGCAATAGCTCCAGCCCTTTGCCTGTTCATGTGAATAGGAGCGAATTCATAATCATTCTTCATTTTATTTTCAATTCTCTCCCTATGAATTGGAACCCCATCTCCCAAGAATATGGTTTCTCTTCCGATCTGGTTAATCTCTTCAACAAGCTCATCAATAGACAGGGCCTTTTGTGGTGATATAACATTTAACCTATCATCTATAAATTCATATAAACCAGTATATACCTGGTCCCTTCTTGCATCCATTATTGGACAAACCATCTTATCAGTACCATATAGATTATAAGCTAAACCATCCACAGTAGGTATCGGTATAATTGGTTTATCTAAAGCCAATCCCAGTCCCTTTGCTGTCGCAGATCCAATCCTAAGTCCTGTAAATGATCCAGGGCCAGCAGAAACTGCTATAGCATCTATATCTGATATATCCAAGTCTGCCATTCTAATAATTTCATCCAACATAGGCAAAAGGGTCTGTGAATGAGTTCTCTTATAATTAATTGTATATTCCGCTAATAAAGCCTCCTCAGAAGCAATAGCTACTGAAGCTACCAATCCCGAGCTATCAAGTGCCAGTATTCTCATAATATCTCACCTCTTACGACCTGATTATATAACTACTTTTTATACAATAGTAATCATCCTATAGTCAAAACCTTTAGTCAGGTCCTTTTTAATCTTAATACTTATTCTTTCCTTGGGTAGTATCTCATCAATAAGCTCTGCCCACTCAATTAAGGAGACTCCCTCACCATAAAAATATTCCTCATATCCTATTTCATCCATTTCACATATATCACCTATACGGTAGACATCAAAATGATAGAAGGGCATATCCTTACCTTCATATTCTTGAACAATAGTAAATGTAGGACTAGTTACAGGCTCGTCTACTCCAAGCCCCTTTGCAAAACCCTGTGTAAATACGGTCTTGCCCATTCCTAGATCTCCACTGATACAATAAATCTGCCCTCTCTTTGCCTTACTAGCCAACTCATACCCTGCCTTAAAGGTATCCTCAACACTAAAGCTTTCTATAATCATATTTACCTTCTTTCACTACAAGGCCTGTTCTTATGACCTCTTCAAGAGTCATATATACCTATATTATTTCTGCAATTATTATAGCAGATGGATTAAAAAAAAGATAGGATTTCATATAATCCTATCTTTTAACTTAATTTTTATTAGTAGATAAATACTCCACTTCTATATCCTTATATAAGCACAGTCTTACATCTGAGCATAAGATTTTATTATTCCACTGATTTTTTTATATATTAAAATTGTAATAAGGGCGTCTAATACTCCTTTAATAAGATTAAAGGGTACTACAGCATAAAATATAAAGGTTGACATATTGTTAATTGCTGAATTCTCTTTGGTTCCAATGGCTATAATGTCAGCAACAGATTCGAAACTACTCGTAAAATATACATATGCCGGAAGAAGTACGAAGGCATTTAATACTCCACCTAATATAACCATAATTAACGTTCCCACTATCAAGCCTTGTATAGCAGACTTTAAAGTTTTTTTCTTATGATAAATAATCGCTGCCGGAACAACAAAAGAACAACCAATAATAAAGTTAGCTATTTCACCTACTCCAGCCGTTTTAGTGGAGGAAATAGCAAAATCCAGGAGTATCTTTATCATCTGGATAATAACCCCTGCCATGGGCCCTAAGGCAAATGCTCCAATGAGCGCTGGTACCTCACTAAATTCTAACTCATAAAAAAATGGTGTGAACCATAAGGGGATTCCAAACTGCATTAATACAACAGATATTGCTCCCAGCATAGCCATTATAGTCATGGCCTTTACAGATAGAAGACTTATTGTTCTTTGTTTACTAGTATTCATAATGTTTACCTCTCCTTTTTCTAAAGGAAAAATCCCGGTTATATAATAGGCCTTGAAGTAAGAGTTTGCTTTTGTTTTATAAAACAAAACCCCCGAAACAAATATCGGGGGAAATAAATTAAACTTAGCCTATTATTCTTCTCGCATCCAGACTTTACTGTCGGTTTTGGAATTGCACCAAATCAGTCACAGTGATAATAAATTCACTATGAGTCGCGGACTATACCGCCGGTCGGGATTTTCACCCTGCCCCGAAGATTTACCTTATTTTTTTATTTTTATACTTATATCTTACTTATTATAGATGGTCTTGTCAATTACATAAGCTAACAAATACTAAGCTTATTATGAGATAATTATATACATTATGCATAAATAACATTTACTTATACCCTGATTCTAGTATCTTTGACTTCAAATAGAATTATAATTATAAGACTTCTATAATATCATGGTTAGCTGTATCCTATTTTTTGCAACATCCACACTTAATACCTTAACTTCAACAATATCTCCTACGCTAACTACATCTAAGGGATGCTTTACAAATCTTTCTTTTGATAGCTGAGATATATGAACTAATCCATCCTGATGAACTCCTATATCAACAAAAGCTCCAAAATCAATTACATTTCGAACAGTCCCCTTTAATATCATGCCTTCCTTTAGGTCTGATATCTCAAGTACATCGGTTCTTAAAATCGGCTTTGGCATTTCATCTCTAGGGTCTCTTCCTGGCTTTTCTAATTCCTTAATAATATCTGCTAATGTAATTTCACCTATACCCAATTCGTTTGATAGCTTTTTCTTATCCCTTATCTTTTTACTTAATACGGAATCACCATGAGTCTCATGGTAAGACCTATCATTAGTCTCTTGCTTTGTGACATCCTCGTCATGGTTCTGAGTGGATGACATGGCTTCTGCCAAGGCTTTAGCTAGAGCTGTATTTTGAGACTTTACAACCAATCCCGCCCTTTTCTTATTCTTGCTTTGCTTAAGTTTCATTTCCTTTATGGGCTGGGCATTATCATCCTTTACTACTGAAGCCTTTGCTTGAATCTGTCTAATATCATCCAAGGTCATACCAAGTACGGATAATAACTTTTCTGTAGCTTCATAAGATTCAGGATGGACTCCTGTTGCATCTAGGGGATTATCTCCATTACGAATACGGAGAAAACCTGCGCATTGCTCGAAAGCCTTTGGTCCAAGTTTAGCCACCTTCAATAAGTCCTTACGGCTATGAAATTTCCCATTAGCCTCTCTATACGCAACAATGTTTTTAGCAATAGTCTTATTAACACCAGATACATATTCCAACAATGACACAGATGCAGTATTCAAATCAACACCAACCTTGTTAACACAGTCTTCAACCACACCACTTAAGGCCTCGGATAGTTTCTTCTGGTTCATATCATGTTGATATTGTCCTACTCCAATGGATTTAGGGTCAATCTTAACCAACTCGGCCAATGGGTCCTGCAATCGTCTTGCTATAGAAGCAGCACTTCTTTGTCCTACATCATAATCAGGGAATTCTTCTGTTGCCAGCTTACTTGCTGAATAGACCGATGCTCCTGCTTCATTTACTATAACATAACTGATAGGCCTAGCTAATTCTTTTAAGAAATCAACTATCACCCTCTCTGATTCTCTAGATGCTGTTCCATTACCCACTGAAATCATTGTGATATTATATTTATCTATTAATTTTCTAAGAATCTTCTTTGATTCCTCAACTTTATTTTGTGGAGGAGTAGGATAAATCACTACCGTATCTAGAACCTTACCTGTACTGTCGACTACTGCTAACTTACATCCGGTACGAAAAGCAGGGTCCCAGCCTAGTACAATCTGCCCTGTTATAGGTGGTTGCATAAGTAACTGAACCAAGTTCTTACCAAATACTTTAATAGCCCCATCCTCAGCTTCTTCTGTTAAATTATTTCGTATCTCCCTTTCAATGGCAGGAGCAATCAATCTCTTATAGCTGTCTTCAACCACAGCCTTAAGGATATCATTGGTATTAGGATTATCCTTAATAATGACCTTCTTTTCAAGATATCTTAAGATTCTCTCTTCTGGAGCAGATATTTTAACTGTGAGAAACTTCTCCTTTTCACCGCGGTTTATAGCTAAGACCCTATGTCCCACAAGCTTAGCAATAACCTCTTCAAAATTATAATACATCTCATATACAGATTCTGCTTCTTCATCCTTGGCTACTGAGATTAGCTTTCCTTCTTCTACTGTAGCCTGACGGATATAACTTCTATACTCCGCTTCATCTGACACCTCTTCAGCAAGTATATCCATTGCACCAGCAATAGCTTCATCTACAGTGCTTACCCCCTTCTCTTCTGACAGATAAGACTCAGCAATTTCACTGATTGGCTTATCAGCCTCCTGACCTCTTATGATTTCTGCCAAACCATCTAGGCCTTTCTCCTTGGCAATTGTAGCTCTTGTTCTTCGCTTGGGCCTGTAGGGACGATATAAATCATCTACAACAACCATAGTTGTAGCCTCTTGAATCTGCTTTTTTAATTCTTCAGTTAATTTTCCCTGTTCTTCAATACTAGCTAAAACCTGAGTCTTCTTATCTTCAAGATTTCTTAGATACTGCAGCCTCTCATGAAGACTCCTTAGTTGCTCATCATCTAAGGACCCCGTTACCTCCTTACGATATCTTGCAATAAATGGTATGGTGTTTCCCTCATCAATTAGTTGGACTGCTGCCTTCACCTGGTCTATGCCAATGTTCAGCTCTTCCTTTAGTTGCATTAAAATATCCATATCATACTCCTCAATTTTAATATAGTATTTCTATAAAAATAATCTTAAAAGTTTTATATATTAAATTTTTGTATTTAAAGTAATAATTTTACTTTCCAGCTTTTTAACATTATTATCATACCAAAACGATTGGCGAAAATCAATCTACACTTTCCATACTAAGCTGACCCCCACAAATTAGACTTGATTTCTAATTTGTGGGGGTCAGCTTACACTATAAGATCGCGGCTATTTTTCTTTTCTACAGCTCTTATCTATATTTGGTTAGGTAAAAACTTTTCATGAACAGCATTCATAGCCTTTTCCACATGAGATTCATCTATCAATACAGTAACCCTAATTTCGGAGGTTGATATCATCTTGATATTTACTCCTACATCATATAGGGCCTCAAACATTTTAGCTGCAACACCTGCATTGGTCATCATACCCGCTCCAACAATTGAAACCTTGGCTACTCCCCTCTCCACATCTATCTTCTGGCATTTTAGACTGGTCTGTCTATGACGTTCTATAGTAGCAACTGCCTCCTCCAAATCATCTTCTTTTACTGTGAAGCTGATATCCTTAGTGCCATCTCTTCCAATTGACTGCAAAATAATATCAACGTTTACATTATGCCTTGCTAGATGATGAAATAATTTAAAGGCAACGCCTGGCTGATCCTCCAAACCTATTACTGCTATACGGGCTGTATTTTTATCAGCAGCTACACCGCTAACTAGCATTTTCTCCATACTAACTACCTCCTTAACAATCGTACCTTCTGTATTATTTATGCTGGATCGAACAGCCAGCTGCACGCCATACTTTTTAGCCATTTCCACTGAACGGTTATGCAAAACTCCCGCACCTAAAGATGCAAGCTCAAGCATTTCATCGTAAGTGATTTCATCTAATTTTCTTGCCGACTTAACTATCCTTGGGTCTGCTGTATATACTCCGTCAACGTCAGTATAAATCTCACACCTGTCAGCATGAAGAGCTGATGCTAATGCCACCGCAGTTGTATCCGATCCACCTCTACCAAGGGTTGTATAGTCGTCAAATTTATTAACTCCTTGAAACCCTGTAACTACAACTATTCGCCTGTTCTGTAACTCATTTCTTATTCGTTCAGTATCTATTCTTTTAATTCTTGAATCACTATAAACAGAAGTGGTATGCATAGCAACCTGATAGGCGTTTAGCGATACAGCTGGTACACCCAAGGCATCTAAAGCCATTGCCATCAATGCAACCGATGTTTGTTCTCCAGTTGTAAGTAGCATATCCATTTCTCTTTTACTTGCATTGGGGTTAATGTCTTTGGCCATCTGAATTAGGATATCAGTTTGTTTTCCCATAGCAGATAGTACAACCACGATTTCGTTGCCTTGTTTATAATCCTCTACAATTCGATTGGCAACATTGTATATTCTTTCTTTGTCGGCGACTGATGTTCCACCAAATTTTTTTACTATTAACATAATTCCTCCTAGATAATTAGTATAGTACCCATGCTTATTGAGGGTCTTCAAATAACCGATCTATAAGTTTATATCCTTCAAAGATAACATTACCGCTTTTTTTTGCGTCATATTCATTATATTCAAAATGATTTTCTTTATTTATTCTACTATCATATAATAAATAAGGAACAGGATCATCGGTATGGGTTCTAAGGTGGATTGGTGTAGGATGATCTGGCATAATAAGCACTCTGTAATCCTCATCTGCTTCATTCATTCCCTCAATAACAGGCTTAATCACTCTTTGATCCAGATATTCTATTGCCTTTACCTTGTTTTCTATACTCCCCTGATGCCCCATCTCATCTGGTGCCTCTACATGGATATATACAAAATCATAATCTTCCTTAAGAAGTACATCTAGTGCGGCCTTTGCCTTGCCCTCATAATTAGTATGAAGAGTACCATTGGCTCCGATTACTTCTATTACCTTCATACCTGTGCCGACAGCAATACCTTTTAGCAAGTCTACTGCTGATATCATTGCTCCCTTTTTTTTATATTTTTCTTCAAAGGATGTTAAAGCAGGCTTAGTCCCTGCGCCCCAAAACCATATGGAATTTGCTTTATTAAGACCACTTTCCTTCCGCTTAATATTTATTGGATGTTCATTCAATATATCAAAACTTCTTTTCATCATTCTATGTAGAATAGAGTCTTGCGGAAGATATTCACCTATTCTTTTACCCAAAATATCATGGGGTTGGCCAAGGTCAACAACCTCTCCCTGCTTCCATATAGTAAGATGCCTATAGCTGGTTCCTACATAGTACTTGTAGTTTTCATCCTCTAACTCCTTTTTTATTTCTTCCATAAGAATAGCAGCGTCCTCTGTACTTATCTCTCCAGAGCTGTGATCTATTATTGTTTTGTCCTGGTATAAACCCTCCTCAGAAAGAGTTACTAGATTACATCTAATAGCTATATCAGTATCCTCCATATCTACTCCGATACTTAATGCCTCCAAAGGAGACCTACCTGAGTAATAGATACTGGGGTCATAGCCAAGAACTGATAGATTTGCCGTATCGCTTCCTGGCTTCATTCCCTTTGGTATGGTATGGGCAATACCAATCTCAGACTTTACTGCTAAGGAATCTATACATGGTGTATTAGCAACCATAAGTGGTGTTTTTCCATCTAGCTTCTTAATTGGTTCGTCTGACATTCCATCGCCAAGTACTATAATATACTTCATATTCTACAATCCTTTCGAAAATCCTAAAATCTCACTCTAATACTTCCTAGAAATCCATCTATAAGCCCCTTCTTATCCATCATATCTTTCTCAGTGATTTCAGGCGTAATAAAACCTAACTCATTCTCTACAACTTCAGGAACCCATTCAACATCTCCAAATAATTCATTAATCCTATCTTGTGCACGCTTATCCTTTACTAGTCGTACAAAAAAGCGATGCTTCATCAAATCAACACTTTCTAAATCTAGCTTTTTATTACTCCATATAGTCCATATGTTTTTATTTAGATGTTTTGCAATATCTACAACATCAGCTACAACCGCACTGGCCGTAGGAAGCTTTCCAGCGCCGCTTCCATAAAACATAACATCTCCAATTACATTTCCACGAACAAATATCCCATTAAACACATCATTAACACTATATAAGGGATGATTTGCCTTAATCATCACAGGAGCAACCATAGCATACACGCCCTTGTCCTCTTCCCTAATACTTGATGCAAATAGTTTTATTTTCGCATTTAATGCCTTTGCATAGCTTATATCCTTGTCTGATATATTAGTAATTCCTTCTGTATAAATATCTTCAAAATCCACCTGCATGCCATAGGCTAAGGATGAAAGAATGGCTATTTTCCGACAAGCATCATGGCCTTCCACATCTGCAGAAGGATCCCTCTCAGCATATCCTAGGTCCTGCGCATCCTTTAATGCCGCCTCAAAACCAATCCCCTCATCAGACATTTTTGAAAGAATATAATTCGTAGTCCCATTAAGTATACCAGTAATTTCAACAATCTCATCAGCCGTTAAGGATTGATTAAGAGGACGAATGATTGGTATTCCTCCACCTACACTGGCCTCAAAAAGAAAGTTTAAATTATTTTCCTTGGCTATATCAAGAAGCTCCGCTCCATGTTTTGCCACTAACTCCTTGTTGGAGGTGACAACACTCTTTCCTTTCAACAAAGCATCTTTTACAAATGAATATGCGGGATTAATTCCTCCCATTACCTCAACAACAATCTTCACATCAGGATCATCTAAGATAGTATTTATATCATGAACCAGCACTTCCATCACTGGATCCCCTGGAAACTCTCTGATGTCTAATACATATTTTATGTTGATCTCATCGCCAGCCCTCTTATTAATACTATCTCCGTTTATTTTTAATACCTCTACTACACCTGATCCAATCGTTCCATATCCCAGAACTGCAATATCAATCATGATTATCCTCCATTCCTACTATTATATAGACTTTCAAAAGTCACTTGTTTTTTATTATTCTCTAGCCAATGTTTTAACATGGTGGATACCCTCTAGCCCTTCAATAGTTTCTAGCATCGCCGATATGCCCTCAGTCTGAGGAAGTATCTCTACACTTAATGTCAGCATGGCAATCTTATTAACAGGTATGGTCTGATGTATTGTCAGGATATTTGCCTGAGATTTTGCCACGTAGCTAAGTACTCTTGATAGCAAACCAGGGGTATCATCTAGTTGAATCATAAAGGTTATTGTTTTCCCTCTTGAATGTTCATAAAAAGGAAAGATATCATCACGATACTTATAAAAGGAACTTCTGCTAATATTTACTTTATCTGTTGCCTCCTGCACTGTCATAACCCGCTCAGAGTCGAGAAGCCTTTTTGCCTCTACAACCTTTAATAGTACCTCTGGCACTGCTTTTTTTCTTACAATAAAATACTGCTCTTCCTTCATAACAAAACACCTCCCGATGACCCTTCCATACCTGTTTTTATGGGTTTGTATGCATGGTAAAAACAATTGTCTTTCTAAGAAAGAAATATTATCATATATTCCTCAATATTGCAATAGTCAATTTTACACTTTAGCCTATAAAATTAAAGTTTGTCACTTATGCTTTAATACCTATAATAAAAAGCAAAAACATTGTATAAAAATCTGTTTTAAATATAATCTTTAATGTAATAGGATTAACTATCCTATTACATTAAAAAATCTGGTTCAAGGCTTGCAACTCTTGAACCAGAATAATTCATCCATATATTACTTAATTTTATCCTTTATAAATTTCATCTCATCATTGTCTATAAGCAGTTTACTATCTAAAATCAAGACTAGCCCTCCTTCATTATAGGCTATAGAGTCTAGATAAGAAGTCTTATCAGCTTTTACGATATAGGGGACATCGTAGGTATGCACCGGTTCGATATCAACTATTCCCTTAACATTATCGACTTCATAAGCAATTTTTCTTCCGTCTACATCTACTATTAAATACCTAGTATTAACATCAGGCTGCTTATCTTCAATACCAAATTTACTTCTTAGGCTATATACAGGGATTTTGACTCCACGAATATCTGCTTTGCCTTTAATGTTTTTAGGTGAATTTACAACCTTCTCAATTTTTAAATTCTTTTCAATTATATTAATGTCTGCAATGTCCATTCCATATTCTTCATCATCCAAATAAAAAACCGCTTTTTTTATACTCATAACAACCTCCCTTTGCCCAAACTTATTGTATTGGCAACCATCTAGGATTGCAGATTATTCGTCGCATTCCATTTTAAGTAAGCATTAATAAATGGGTCAATATTTCCATCAAGAACACTGTTTGCATTACCAACTTCTTCATCAGTTCTATGGTCTTTTACCATAGTGTAAGGCTGTAGGACATATGAGCGAATCTGATTACCCCATCCAATCTCCTTAACCTCTCCCCGAATTCCTGATATCTTCTCCAAATTCTCCTGTTGCTTCAACAAATAAAGTTTTGACTTAAGCATCTTCATAGCCTTATCCTTATTTTGTAGCTGAGAACGTTCATTTTGGCATTGTACCACGATATTAGTTGGAAGGTGGGTGATTCTGACTGCTGAGTCGGTTTTATTAACATGCTGTCCTCCAGCACCACCAGCTAGGTAGGTATCAATTCTTATATCCTTGTCATCAATCTCAATTCCTGTGTCCTCCTCAATATCTGGTATGATATCGCAAGACACAAATGATGTCTGACGTTTACCTGCTGCATTAAATGGTGAAAGTCTAACCAAACGATGAACACCCCGTTCAGATTTTATATAACCATATGCATTCTCACCATTTATCTGAAGGGTAACTGATTTAAACCCTGCTTCATCACCTTCTAGAAAATCTAAAATCTCTGTATTAAAGCCCCTCTTATCAGCCCATCTTTGGTACATTCTAAGTAACATACTTGCCCAGTCACAGCTCTCTGTCCCCCCTGCACCAGCATGTAGGGTAAGAATCGCATTGTAGCTATCATATTCTTCTGATAATAGGGTCTTAAGCTTAAGTTCTTCAAAGTCTTTGATAAACAAATTCAAGGACTCCTCAATCTCTGGAATTAGTGATTCATCCTTCTCCTCATAGCCTATCTGGATAAGAGTAGCAACATCTTCATATTCTGTTTTTAGTCGCTTATATTCATCTACAGTTCCCTTGAGAACATTCAGCTCCTTAACGATTTCCTGACCCTTTTTTGTATCATCCCAAAACCCTGGATCTTCCATGATTTTATTAATATCTGCTATCCGCGCTTCCTTTCTAGCAAGGTCAAAGTGAATCCCCCACTTCAACTAATGGCTTCTCATAGGTCCCTAATGTATACTTAAACTGATCTAATTCTAGCACATAATCACCTCTTTCAGGCCTAGTGTTATAATGTAAGTTATAAGTTGCAAAGATATTTACTTTAAGCGTTTCGTCCACAGCAATGTTTATGTTTTCTTCCACTTCCACATTGACAAGGATCATTAGGCATTATCTTTTTTCCTTCCCTTTTAACAGGTGCATTGGCTAAGCTGTCATCTTTATTAGTTCCAGTAACCTTGGCAACCTGCTCTCTCTCAACCTTCTGCTCAACTCTAACATGCATAAGAGCCCTAACTGTTTCCTCCTGGATAGAAGCTGTCATAGACTCAAACATCTCAAATCCTTGAAATTTATATTCTACAACAGGTTGGCGATTACCATATGCCTGAAGACCAATACCCTGACGAAGTTGGTCCATATCATCTATATGGTCCATCCATTTACGATCTATTGATTTTAGAAGTATAACTCTCTCTATTTCCCTTAAATGCTCCTTCTCGGGAAACTGTGCTTCCTTCTCTTCATATAGCTTATATGCTATCTCCTTTAAATGCTGGATTAGGTTGTTTTTGGTCATTCCTTTAATTTCATCATTTAAAACCACAGGTTCCATTGGAATTATTGGAAGAAGAAGATTGTTTAGTTCCACTAGATTCCATTCCTCAGGATGCTGGTCTTCACTAATGCAGGTGTTTACACAACCCTCTACATTATCAGTTATCATCTTAAAGATGGTATCCCTCATATTTTCACCATCTAGGACCCTTCTTCTTTCCCTATAAATAACCTCTCTTTGTTCATTATTAACCTGATCATACTCTAAAAGATTCTTTCTTATTCCAAAGTTATTACTTTCAATTCTCTTTTGTGCCTTCTCTATAGCATTAGAAAGCATTTTATGTTCTATCTGTTCACCATCAGGTATTCCTAATGAATTGAACATTCCCATCAATCTTTCAGATCCAAAGAGCCGCATAAGATCGTCCTCTAAAGAAATATAAAAACGGGACTCACCGGGATCTCCCTGTCTTCCTGCACGTCCACGTAGCTGGTTGTCAATACGTCTTGACTCGTGGCGCTCAGTACCTATTATTTTTAATCCTCCTACTTCAACAACACCTTCTCCAAGCTTAATATCTGTACCACGACCAGCCATATTAGTAGCTATGGTAACTGCTCCAAACTTTCCTGCCTCAGCAATTATCTCGGCCTCCATCTCATGGAACTTGGCATTAAGTACATTATGAGGGACATTTCTTTTCTTCAGTAATGCACTAATTTCCTCAGAAGCATCAATAGTAATAGTACCTACAAGTACTGGTTGACCCTTCTTGTGGGATTCGACAATTTCATCTATAATGGCATTTAGTTTTTCCTTCTGAGTCTTATAAACGGCATCTTGTCTATCAATACGGGCTACAGGAACATTAGTGGGAACCTCTATTACATCCATACCGTAGATTTCTCTAAATTCCTGTTCCTCTGTCAAAGCCGTACCAGTCATACCGCATTTTTTATTATATTTGTTGAAAAAGTTCTGAAAAGTAATAGTGGCAAGAGTCTTACTTTCTCTTTTTACCTTAACATTCTCTTTTGCCTCGATCGCCTGATGGAGTCCATCACTATAACGTCTACCTGGCATTATTCGACCAGTAAACTCGTCCACTATCAAGACTTCATTATCCTTAACAACATAATCTTTGTCCCTGTGCATTAAATTATGGGCACGAAGAGCAAGGATAATATTATGTTGAATCTCAAGATTTTCTGGATCTGCTAGGTTTTCAATATTAAAGAAGCTTTCCACCCTTTTTACACCCTCTGCTGTTAGGTGGACATTCTTTTCCTTCTCATTGACTATAAAGTCGCCTTCTTCTGTTATTTCCTCCTTCATAATAGCAGCCATCTTGGTAAGCTCAGCACTGGCCTTACCCTTAGTAAGCTGTCTAGCCAAAATATCACAAACCCTATAAAGATCAGTAGATTTACCACTACTTCCTGAAATTATAAGCGGGGTTCTAGCCTCGTCTATAAGAACCGAGTCAACCTCGTCAATAATTGCGTAATGCAGATCTCTTTGTACTAACTGCTCCTTATAAATAACCATATTATCTCTTAGATAATCAAAGCCGAACTCGTTGTTAGTACCATAAGTAATATCACAGGCATACGCTTCTCGTCTTTCATCCTTTTCAATACTATTTAAAATTACACCTACTTTTAAGCCTAAAAATTCATGAACCCGGCCCATCCATTCTGCGTCACGCTTTGCTAGATAATCATTAACTGTAACAACATGAACTCCCTTTTCCTCAAGAGCGTTCAAATAAGCCGGTAATGTTGCCATTAGGGTCTTTCCCTCACCAGTTTTCATCTCAGCAATACGCCCTTGATGAAGTATTACACCACTTATTAACTGGACCCTATAGTGCCTTTCTCCTATAGTTCTTTTGGCCGCCTCACGGACACTAGCATATGCTTCTACTAATATATCATCAAGTGTTTCTCCATTCTTAAGTCTATTCTTAAACTCTGTTGTTTTAGCCCTAAGCTCAGCATCGGTTAACTTCTCATACTCCGGTTCAAGAGCCTCAATCTGGTCTACAATAGGTATCACACGCTTAATTTCTCTTTGGCTATGTGTACCAAATATTTTTTCTATAAGTCCCATTTTATACTCACTCCTGTATTTTCCAATATTTCATGCGATTATTCACCTAATATTGTAACATTACAAGTATAGTTATTCAACTTAATTTTAATATCAGCTATTATACCAACTAATAAAGGACTGTTGCAAAAACAATCAAAATTTGTTTTACTCTGCCTCAGTCCTTTAATAACTATATTAATTCATTATATTATTTTAAGTTGATAAACCTAACTCTATGCTTTCCTATACTTGCTTGCTACTTCAGTTTAGTACTCCGGCTCTATAAGACCATAAGTATTGCCTTTTTTCCTTTTGTATACTACGTTAACTTCATCTGTGCTTGCATTTCTAAATACATAGAAATTATGACCTAATAACTCCATCTGAACACAGGCTTCCTCAGCATCCATAGGTTTAATAGCAAATCGTTTTGTCTTTACAATCTTAATACCATCTTCCTCTTCATAATCATCCTCAATAAATGCTTGTTTAAAATTAAACGAGGCTTGTTTATGATTTGTCAATTTGTTCTTATATTTTCTTAACTGACGCTCAATAACCTCCTCAACCAGATCTATTGAAACATACATATCATTACTAGTTTCTTCTGCCCTAATAATACTTCCCTTTACTGGTATAGTTACTTCTATCTTTTGCCTTTCTTTTTCAACACTAAATGTTACATGGATTTCTGTATCAGGAGTGAAATAACGTTCTAGCTTCCCAATTTTCTCATAAACCGCTGTCTTTAAACTCTCCGTTACATCAATATTCTTTCCACTGATAATATAACGCATAAAATCAACTCCTTCACTTCTGTTTTGGCATTTTATATATGCTAACTAAATTATAGCATAAGCGAAAAAATGTGACAAGCACTTTAGTCTTACAGCTATATAAACCATCTCTATCTTTGACAACAAATTCCTATGTTTTCATACTTTTTTCGTTAAAGTTTAGTTAATTTCTTTGTAATAAAGATATTTTCCGACAATATAAATGTCAAGTATAAAATATGACTTTTTTATTTAACTTGTCAATATATCATAAGTAACAAAACGGATTTTCGACCTTGACATGTTTTTTTCATGCGACAAGAGTAGTTTCCAAATGTGGATAATGTGGATAAACCCGTGTATAACTTCTTTTTATTCAAAAATAGGGGCTTTTTTATGTTGATAACTTTTTATTTAAAACTTATTGCAAATTTCAATATATCCAATTTATGTAATTTAATTAAGCTGTTTTGTGCAAGATTACCATATCGCACTTTGTCAATAGGCCATTACTATGATTTTTGTTGAATTATATTATTAAGAGAATTTCTCAAATTAAATCAATTTTCAAAACTTTATGAAAGTTGAATCAATATATCATAATTGAACATCTCTTGAATAGACAATATACAAATAAATATCCTAATTTTTATTTTCAATATAACTTATATTATCATAGATATATAAGACCAACTTTTCTATTAACCCTTAGCAGACCATTTCTTACTTTAATAGGAATATCTTCTTGTTACAAAAAAAGACCAATTTTTAAATATCCAATTACTGTTGGATGTTAAAAATCGGTCCTTAATATCTAGTATTAATTTATAACCCTTCTTATACAATAAACTTTTCGATAATTATAGGGCGATATAATGATTCCTTGCTTAGAACTTGCAGCATGTACAATCTTATCATTGCCAATATATAAGGCAACGTGATTTACAATTCCACTGTTATTAGTATAGAATAATAAGTCTCCAGGCTGACGCTCACTAAGACTAATCTTTTTACCTGCTGTTTTTGCCTGTTCTCGAGAAGTCCTTTCGAGTTTATATCCATATTGCTGATATAATGTATATACAAATCCAGAACAGTCAGCACCCTTTGTGAGGCTTACCCCTCCCCAAACATATCTATTACCAACGAAGTTCTGAGCATATTCCGCTATTTCTTTTCCAGTGGCACTTCCACTACTTGAACTTGTTGAAGACTTTTCTTCTGACTTTTTCTCTTCAGTCTTTTTAGCCTCTTCAGCCTTTCTTCTAGCCTCTTCCTGCCTTCTGGCCTCCTCGTTACGTCTTCTTTCTTCTTCCTCAGCCAAGCGTTGCAATCTCTCAGCCTCGGCCCTTTCTGCCTCTTCTTGCTGTCTTATGATTCTTTGTTCTTCCTCTATAGATATTGCTTCCTTAAATATAATCTCAATATCCACAAAATCCTTATGTACATAACCTGTAAAATCTCTTCCTTCATCGTCGGAGCTAATAAGTATTTCTGCCCATTCATCATATTCTTTCACTACAGGAAATCGTGATCCCAATGGAATCTGCTCTAATATTCTAGAATCGGTACTTTGTTCTTCTCGAACCCTTAGGGTTTGAGTGGTAACTGTAGCAAACTTCTTTGCATGTTCATCAGCCATTTTCTCGGCATCCTTACCTGTAACAAGATAATTAGATGCAATATAGCCCTCAACATCACCAGATTCAATCTTAACCCAGTCCCCTTCAAGCCATTCCAGAATCTCTGCAGCACAACCATTATATAGTTTTCCAACGACTTCGCTATCAGTAGACGGATGACTTCTTACATTAACGTAGTTAGACGCTACAGAAACACCGAGGTTGGCCAATGGTGAATATATCTCTGCATAAAACAAATCCGTTACCTTTTCACATACCTCATTATCACCACAAGTGTAGATATCGTTAAGTGTTTTTGATATACCAGCAACACCAATTTCGACTCCTGTTAACTCCTCAGCGTATACTATATCATTTGAATTAGTAATAGATAAAAACATTAAGGCTGATGCTGCAAATATTGCAGACTTAAAAGCCTGACATTTTCTCATCTGTTCTTCCTCCCAAGTCTTGCATGCAAAACTCTTCATTCACTAAATGCAAATGGATTTACCAATAGACAATTGTTACGAAAATATTACATCTGTAGTAACAATTATAGCAAATCATATACTTGGTGTCAATTAATTATTGTAGAATAATGTGATAAAAACATAGTTAAATACAAGTTTTCATACTTATTAGACTTAATTGTACTATAATAATTTGAATTAAATATTATTTAAATATCTTTCTACACCTGTAATGGCATTAGCACCGTCTGATGCTGCAGTTATTATCTGCCTCAAATCCTTAGTCCTAATATCCCCTGCTGCAAATATACCAGGAACATTGGTTTCACAACTTTCACCAGCAATAATATATCCCTGTTCATCTGTAGCTAAGATATCCTTATATACCTGGGAACTTGGAATATAACCAACAGCTATAAATACTCCTGCCACTTCTATATTAGATTTTTCATCAGTCTTGACATTTTTTATGTCCAGAGATTCTACTGTTTCTGATCCATTAATTCCTTCTACAACACTATCCCACAGTACTGTTACATTATCTAAACTCAGGAGCTTGTTTGCACTGCTTTTTAAAGCTCTAAATTCATCTCTCCTGTGAATCACATATACTTTTTCGGCAATTCTAGACAGGAAAATCGCATCCTCAACTGCCACATCTCCACCACCAACAACAGCAACTGTTCTGCCCTTATAAAACGCCCCATCACAGGTCGCGCAGTAGGATATACCCAGTCCTGAAAATTTATCCTCACCAGGAACATTCAGATGACGGGGAGAACCTCCCGTCGCAATAACCACTGCTTTGGAACGATACTGGCTTCCATCATCTAAGGTTACTAGCTTAATATCATTTTCTAATTTAAAATCTATTACCTCTCCAGTTATAAAAGTTGTATTTAGCCTATCACAATGCTCTCTAAATTTGGCACTAAGATCAAATCCGCTTATACCTGGAGTTCCTGGATAATTATCAACCTCATAGGTGTTAATGATTTGACCTCCACTAAATCCTGTTTTTTCAATAACTATGTTATTTAATTCTGATCTTTGTGCATAAATAGCTGCCGCTAATCCTGCAGGACCCGAACCAATAATAATCACATCATAAATCATATAAAAACCTCCTTAATTCATTAAAATAAAACCCTTTTAAAATCATATAAGAATATGATATAATAAACATAAGATAATAAACATGTCAAACTTAAACTTTTTCGCATAAGTTTTGTGCAGAAATGGAGTGTCGTATGAAAATAGGAAGCCAACCCATACCAAGCGGCCCCGGTTTAGATAGTATCGATGTGGGAGTTGCCGTTCTTGCAAAAAATCTTGATGTCATCGAGGAAATGGGACAGGCAATGATTAAAATGATGGAACAGTCAGTCTCTCCCCATCTTGGGCAAAATATCGATTTACAAGTATAGGTCATATTAATTAGTACATTGGATGGTTAATGTTCTTAATATGGCCTTTTTTATGCGATTCTTGCTTTATCTGACCTTATAACCTATTTATATTGCTTTATCTGACCTTATAACCTATTTATACATTATATTATATCAGAAAAAATTCAAATTACAGTAATTAAATCACAAAGCTTATAAAAACCTTATAAACCTACCAATTTCTCATAATCTATACTAGTATTTAACAATAGGATATGGTATCTTATTATTTGATTAATTTCATTGTTGTAGCATATAGAAAGGTAAATACATGTATACATTTGATAGTCGTGTTCGTTATACCGAAATCAATCATAGTAGAGGGATCATGGATGCATCCCAAATAATTAATTATTTCCAGGACTGCAGTACCTTTCAATCCGAGGATTTGAATTTAGGCATGTCCTACTTAAAACAAAAAAATAGGGTATGGTTATTGGCAAGCTGGCAACTACACATACTTAAACCCATAAAATTCGGAGAAGAAATTACTATAGCTACATGGCCTTATGCTTTCAAGGACTTTTATGGATATAGAAACTTTATTATGAAGGACAAACACGGGCAAGTTCTTAGTGTAGCTGATTCCATTTGGATTTATATTGATACTTTGAAACAATGCCCTACAAGGGTTCCCGATGACAACGCAGGCTATAAGCTTGAGCCCCCTTACGAAATGGAGCACTTAGATAGAAAGATTCCAATACCAGATGACCTTACATCCTACCCTCCATTTCAGGTTAAAAAATCTAATATAGATTCGTATAACCACGTAAACAATGGGCAATACATTAAAATGGCAGAAGAATTTCTTCCTGATGATTTTATATATACTAAGATGAGAGTTGAATACAAAAAACAGGCTCTTTTAGACGACATCATACTTCCTAGAGTTAATACAGAGGACAACAAATATTGCATAGTATTAGACAGCGTAGAAGGAAAACCCTTTTCAATTGTCGAATTCGCATAGAAAGGAATAACATGATAGAATTAGGAAAATATCAAACACTTGAGGTTATTAAAAAAACAGACTTTGGATTTTATCTATCTAAACCAGGCAGCGATAATAATCAAAGAGTCCTTCTCCCTATAAAGGAAGCAGGAGAAGATACCAAACTTAATGATAAGATTAATGTCTTTATCTATAAGGATTCGGAAGATCGAGAAATTGCTACCACTTCCTCCGTGCCCCTTACTCTTGGAGGACTGGCTACACTTAAAGTGAAAGAAGTCACTAATATAGGTGCCTTCTTAGATTGGGGACTTATGAAAGACCTACTACTACCTTTCAAAGAGCAAACCTATACGGTTGAGGAAGGAGATTCGGTTCTAGTCTCCTTATATGTAGACAAAAGCAACCGCCTATGTGCCACTATGAAAGTTTATGATTATCTTCTAGCAGATAGCAAATACCAAAAAGAAGACCTGGTAACAGGAGTTATCTATGATATAATTGATGCTTTTGGTGCCTTTGTTGCAGTAGATAATCTTTATTCAGCCTTGATACCTAATAAGGAAATTTTTAAACCACTTAATATTGGTAATACAATAACCGCAAGAGTAGTTGAAGTTAGAAAAGATGGCAAGTTAACCTTAAGTCTAAGAGAAAAATCTCACCTTCAGATAGATTCTGATGCAGATTTAATTCTAAATGAACTTAAGGAAGCTGGTGGTTTTCTTCCATACCATGATAAGTCTGATGCCAAAGAGATTCAAACCAAGTTTATGATTAGTAAGAACGCTTTTAAGAGAGCTCTCGGCAGATTATACAAGGATGGCTCCATCACCATATTAGAAGATGGTATTAGCTTAAAAAAATAAATTAATAAAAGTAAACAGAAATCCCCCAAATGAAAATTTGGGGGACTTTTTTTGACCTTATCTAGTCTGAGTCCAGAAAACGCATTCTAGCACTTTCCCGTTTATCAGCAGGCTTTTGCTTTTGTTCAGGCTTTTGATACACATTTTGAAATCCTTTTGCAAGATTGTCCTTGCAGGATTTACAAAAGCGTCCCGTCTTTATTGTAACGCCACAGCTTTCACAATCAATTCCAATCATAGAATCCTCCGCAAAGGAGAGTCTCTCCTCACGAATCCATTGCCTAATCTGCTGTACGCTAACGTCAAAAACCTCTGAAACCTCCTTCATGTCTACCCTTGGATGGTCATAGATATACTCCTTAACTTCATCAAATATATCATCGAGTTTTCTTATACAGGTAGGACACAATGGGGGACCACTTAAATAGTTAAATATACTTCCACATTTTTTACAATTTCTTACATCCAATATAACCCCTCCTGTTCTTATGGTTTAAGAAAAATATAGTCTATAATCCTTTGCCTATGCACAGGGTAATAAAATATACACGATCTATTCCATGCTTCATTAATACATTTGTGCAAGCCTCTATAGTACTGCCTGTAGTGTATATATCATCCACAAGCAAAATCTTCTTAAGCTTATTAGGATATTTATATGCCTCTTTTTTATTAAATACAAAAGCTTGTCTAAGATTCCTAAGTCTTTCTTTATCACTTAGGTGTTTTTGAGCCAAGGTTTTTTTATTCCTAATTAGCAAATGGGTCAAGACAGGTATTTTAAGCTCTCTAGCAAGCCCCTTGGCAAGGATTTCTGTTTGGTTATATCCCCGCTCGTAATATTTACTTTTATGTATAGGCACTGGTACCAATACATCTGGTGATAGTCTTTTTATAGTCTCTCCATAATTATTCACAATTTCCTGAATATAATATTTTGCGTATTCTTTTTTATGGCTGTATTTAAAATCTGAGACGGATTTTTTCATAACTGAGTCATATATCCATAGGGAATAACCATGATCAAAATGGAAATTCTTACGTTCACAATCACTACAATATTCTCTTTGATCCTCTTCTATTGGTTTACTACATTTCTTGCAACGAGGCTCGGTAACAAACTGAAGTCTACCTTCACAAGGAGGGCAAATCTTATTACCCTTAGGAATAACAATTTCCCCACAAACCGGACATCTAACAGGATACAAGATATCTAACAAAACTTGTAGCATTTAATAACCCTCAATCCTAACTAATATCTTCCTTAGCGAAACTCTATAAACTTTACTTAGTACGGCCATCCATACTAATATAACTTTAAGAAAAAAGCTTAGATGGATAGACTCCATTATTGATTAGATTTCTAATTGATGAAACCACCAGCTCCTTATCTTCTTTATAGGTTACACCAAACCACTGATCCTTGGTCTTTAGCATTTTGACCTTAACCTTCTTACTATCAACAAGGCTTCCTACCACTTCTGGAAGAAGATATTCCTTTTTGATATCATCAGGTGCAAGATTAGACAGAAAGTCTTCAAAGCCCTTTTCTAATTCTCCAAACAGGCTCGGCTTAAAGCCCCACATATTCATAGAAACTATACTTTCGAGATCCACAATAAGATCTTCACCATAATTTCCCTTTGCTATTGCATGGCTACCCTCTTTCATTATCCCAGAGGTTTCCACAATATCAACTAACCAACCTCTATCATCTATCTCACATACTCCACGGGTAACAGTTCCATTTTCACTAAGTGTATTGCCTAATATAAAACCAGCCATACAATATAAGTGTAAATCCCTGGCCTCAGAGTTTAAGAATTCATAGATAAGACGAAAAGCTTCCTTTCCGTAATAATCATCTGCATTAATAACTGCAAAAGGTTCATTAACAAGGTCCTTACAGCATAAAACCGCATGCCCAGTACCCCAAGGTTTACTTCGTCCCTTCTGTGTTTCGAAGCCAGCAGGCAAGAAATCAAGGTCCTGAAATACATATTCTACATTTACATGCCTAGCAATTCTATCACCAATTACTTCTTTAAAATCCTTTTCTATGTCCCTGCGAATAATAAATACAATTTTATTAAATCCTGCATCTATAGCATCATAAATGGAATAATCCATGATGATTTCTCCACTAGGACCTACAGGCTCTAGCTGCTTAATTCCTCCATATCTACTTCCCATACCTGCTGCCATAATAACTAATGTTGTCGCTGACATTGTGATAACCTCCGTATTCTACCGTTTCTATCCAACATTCTTTTAACATATTATAACCCATTTTCTATTATTATGCACCATATAATTATAGGGATATCTCTTTTATTTGTTCCCCTAGTCTAGAATAACGACTTTGATCTCTTTTGTTATCAATCATAAATCTTATCATATTCTCGCTACCTACCATAACAACGCAGCTTTTTGCCCTTGTTACAGCTGTATATAGAAGGTTTCTATTAAATAACATTCTTGGTCCATCTAAAATAGGTATAATTACCGCAGGGTATTCACTTCCTTGAGATTTATGAATAGTAACAGCATATGCAAGCTCCAATTCATCCAATTGACTGAAGCTATAATCTACAATTCTATTATCATCAAACTCTACTATTAAATGCTCTGAAAATAAATTTATCTCCTTAATAATTCCAGCATCTCCGTTAAAAACTCCAGTGCCAGACTGAGAACTTATGCCATAGTCACTTTTTATCTCCCAAGCCAGTTGATAATTATTCTTAATTTGCATAACCTTATCACCCTCACGAAAAACGTTCTGGTGATATTCTTTCTCCTTCTTTTCCTTGGAGGGAGGATTAAGCGACTGCTGAAGTGCCTTATTAAGTCTTTCTACCCCTAATTCCCCTTTTCTCATAGGCGTAAGTACCTGAATATCGAAATCAGAAGCCTTAACGTACTTAGGAAGCTTGTTTTTTATCAAATTTATCATTACAGCAATAATAACATCTGCATTATCTCTTTTTAGTAAAAAGAAATCTCTACTTTTATTATCAAAGACTATCTGTTGGCCTGCATTAATCTTATGGGCATTTACAATAATATCACTCCCTGCCGCCTGACGAAATATCTTTGTTAGCATGACCACATTAAAGCAATGGGAGATAATAATATCCTTAAGTACATTACCAGGTCCCACGCTTGGAAGCTGGTTAACATCACCAACTAAGATCAACCTTGTTCCTACTAAAACCGCTTTTAATAGTGCATTCATCAAGCTAATATCCACCATAGACATTTCATCAATAATTATTACATCTGCCTCCAAAGGATTGCTTTCATTTCGTTCGAAGGTATAATTGCCTCCCTCTCCTTGCCCCATTTTGCTAAGTTCAAGCATCCTATGAATGGTTTTTGCCTCATATCCAGTGGTTTCGCTCATCCTTTTAGCCGCCCTACCAGTTGGGGCAGCTAAAAGTACATTTAATCCTTCTGTTTCAAACAGTTTTATAATTGCATTTATAGTAGTTGTTTTTCCTGTACCAGGCCCACCTGTAATAATTAATAGACCATTAGATACAGCCTCCATAACCGCCACTCTTTGCATGTCATCAAGCTCAGTACCAGTTAATTCTTCAATCTGCATTAACATATTATTTATACTTTTCTCGTCATAGTCATACTTAATGTTCAAATCATGAAGCATCCTGGCTATATTTAACTCCATATAATAAAAAACCGAACTGTATATAAGTCTATCATCTGGATTTTCAACTACTATTATTTTCTTTTCAAGATTAAGGGAGACTATTTGCCTATCTATGGTTTCGTCTTCTGCTTGCAGAAGATCCTTGGCCCTATTTTTTAGCACAGATTCAGGAAGATATACATGACCTTCACTTGTTGCTTTTAAGAGTAGATAAAGGATTCCAGCCTTGATTCGATAATCTGAATTTGGTGCTATACCTACTTTTCTTGCTATTTCATCTGCTGTTTTAAAACCCACTCCATTTATATCTTCAGCCAATTGATATGGATTCTCTCTGATTACTTCATTCATCCTTTGCCCATATTCCTGATAAATCTTAACAGCTAAATTTCCAGTAATATTATATTTTTGCAAAAACATCATGGCATCTCTCATATCTCTTTTTTCTTCAAATTGACGATATATTTCAGAAGCCATCCGCTTACTTATACCCTTTACCTCAGCTAGTTTTTCTGGATCCTCCACTATTACCCGAAAGGTATTATCACCAAACTTTTTTACTATCCTTGAAGCCAAAGCCTTTCCGATTCCCTTAATTGCTCCCGAACTTAGGTATATCTCTATAGAATACGAATCCTCTGGTTCTTTGATTTCATATTCCTCTATCAAGAACTGTTCTCCATACACTGGATGCTGGGCAAAATCCCCTCTTGCTTGTATAAATTCCCCTTCATTTATTAAAGTAGTATATCCTACACAGGTAAGCTCATCTTCCTCATATATTAAGCTAAAAACGGTATAGCCATTCTCATCATTACGAAATACTATCTTTTCAATATATCCCTCCACAATTTCTGCCATAGATTCCACCTCCCCTTTTAATAATTTATATCTGCAGCCTACTTTATGGTAGTAAGAATTACAATCTTCAACAAAATAAAATGCCATTTCAAACAAAAGCCCATGGGGCTATAAGTCTAAAATGACATTGTAAGAGCCTTAAATATCCATTTCATTTCTTTTCATGGCCTCATAGAGCATCTGCGCCATTCCAAGCCCTTGGTTCTCTGTTGCACTTTTCGCATATTCCTGATAAAGCATATCGCCAAACTGCTCTATATAAGGACTTTTCTTTCCCTCATATGGAATAGTTCTTTCCATCCCTTTCATCACCTGCTCAAGAAAATATGCTTCAAAGCTTTTACACACCTCCATCAGCTCTTGGTCGCTGCTAGGTAGGTTGTTCAGCTTACCCTCAAGAATCTTTTCCTTATTACCCTCTGCTCCAATCTGTCCTGCTAGAAAGTACTGTGAATTTGAACCTATATTTATTGTCATTGCTTCGCATCTCTCCCTTTTTAGTTCAAGATTTTATTAAATCAAGAAGCGCTTATCTTAAATTATTAGCCTGCTGCATCATTTGATCTGCGGCTGTTATAATTTTCGAATTCATTTCATATGCCCTTTGAGCTACAATTAAGTTAACCATCTCATCTACAGCCTGAACATTCGATCCTTCTAGGTAGCCCTGTCTTAATTTGCTTTTCTTAAGCATATAATCTTCAGATTCTAGCCTAGGAATTCCAGAGCTTTCAGTCTCTTTAAGAAGACTTCCAGATGCCTTCAAAAGACCACTAGGATTATTGAATTGAGCTATACCTATTTGTATACCTATAGGTACTGCTACATTATTATCATCTGGATAACATAACTCTCCATATTCATCAATTGTAATATCAGATGCATTGTATATATCATCTATAACTATAGGCATCCCAGTAGTATCAAGAAGAGGATTGCCATCTGAATCGGATATTGTCAGACCCTCTATCCCATTAGCCAGCCCAAATGAACCGTTTCTTGTATAACCAATGCTGCCGTCCTGGGTTCTTACCATAAAGAAACCCCTTCCATCTATAGCAAAATCAAAATCATTTCCTGTCTCCAGCAATTGGCCCTGTGTATAAAGGGATGTTATAGCCGAGTTTCTCACTCCAAGCCCAACCTGAATACCAGTCGGCTTTGGCTCTCCATTATTATCATAGGAATTCTCCTGAATATTCTGATAAAGCAAAGTCTTAAACTCAGCCGACTCTCTCTTATAGCCTGTGGTATTGATATTAGATAAATTATTGGATATAGTATCAACATTAGACTGCTGTGCTGTCATTCCAGACGCTGCTGTCCATAGGGATCTCATCATATCATTTTCCTCCTATAGTGCCCTTGGTAAATGAATACTTATTATTATACCTTTCCAACAGAATTGGCGGCCAGATCAAGAGTTTGATCAATGGATTGAATCACCTTTTGGTTTGCCTCATAGGCTCTGGTAACGGCTATCATCTCAACCATCTCTGAAACCACATTTACATTGGACTGCTCTGTATAACCCTGATTCAATCTTGCCGAGGCAGGTATAACAACTGCTCCATCTACTGGTTCAAAAATTGTATCACCTGATTTAAGAAGATAATCATAATTCTCAAAATCTGCTATTAGGAGTGTGTCAACATAATTCCCATCTGCGTATACCCCTCCTGTAGCATCCACAAGAAAATCTACCGTATCCGCAGGAATAATTATCTCTCCACCTTCACCCATCAGGCGATTTCCATCAGTATCCACGATATGACCATCCTTTGTCATGGTAAAAGAACCGTTTCGTGTATATTTAATATCGGCATTTCCAGCCTTATCCGTAACCGACATTGTAAAAAAACCTTTTCCTTCTAATGCCAAATGATAAGAATTACCGGTTTGCCTTAAAGACCCTTGGCTGTGATTTGTATAAGCTTCACCTAGCTTAACACCTAGACTCATCCTACCAATAGGCCTATCATTATAACTTTCTGAGTTATCCCTAACCTTAATAGTTAGGACGTCATCAAATGCTTGATTTGTAACATTCTCTTCCTTATAGCCTACAGTGGCTGAATTTGCCAGGTTGTTGGCTATAATATCTAGTCTTTTTTGCTCGTTTGCCATTCCGGTATATGCAGTATATAATCCTCTAACCATTTGTACCAGCTCCTTTTTTTATCTGCCTATGAGAATGTGTACCATATACTTTTAAGCCCAGTCTCTTTTTCCACTTAAGAACTCAACAAATTTACCGGTTCCTACTGCCACTGCCGTCATGGGGTCCTCGGAGGTCATGGTAGTAATACCCGTCTTTTCCTCTATAAGTTCCTCAAGTCCATATAATAAGCAACCCCCACCTGTTAACACTATACCACGATCAGCTATATCCGCCGCTAGCTCTGGAGGAGTTTTTTCTAAAACACTATGAACAGCTTCTACAATCTGCATAGTTGTTTCCCTTAAAGCTTCCTCAGTTTCTTCTGAGGATACACCTATAGTCTTAGGAAGGCCAGTAACCAAATTCCTTCCCCTTACTTCCATAGATACCGATTCTGGTCTACGATATGCAGAACCTATCTTTATCTTAATATCCTCTGCCGTTCTCTCACCAATTAATAGATTGTGCTTCTTTCTCATATATCTAATAAGAGCATCATCAAAATCATCTCCGGCTATTTTAACTGATGTACTTACTACAGTACCTCCTAGAGATATTACAGCTATATCAGTGGTTCCACCACCCACATCCACAATCATATTTCCACAAGGTCTTGAAATATCAATACCTGCACCAATTGCTGCCGCTATAGGTTCCTCAATGATAGCCACTTCTCTAGCACCAGCCTGATAAGTAGCATCTTCTACTGCTTTTTTTTCAACCTCAGTAACGCCACTAGGAACACATACACTAATTCTAGGCTTTCTAAATCTCTGCTTACCAACAGCCTTCTGAATAAAATATTTCAACATCTTTTCTGTGACGGTATAGTCAGATATAACACCCTGTCTTAAGGGCCTTACTGCTACAATATTACCAGGTGTCCTTCCTAGCATTAATCTTGCTTCTTCTCCAATAGCCTTAATCCTATTAGTATCTCTATCAAAGGCTACTACTGAAGGCTCCTTTAGGACAACTCCCTTTCCTTTTATATAAACTAATACACTAGCTGTACCCAAATCAATTCCAATATCGGTGGCCAACATAATGAAACTCCTTTCCTATACCGCGGTAACGGTTCTATCTTATATAAATTTTATATATTCTAACGTATTATTAAGTATTATTCCATTATTTTCATATATATAAACTATACGATTATGTTTTTTATTTAACTCTATTTTTCTTCCTTTTTATATATTTTTCCAAGATTGACCAATCTAAATATACACTATTATATTATATCTTATTTTCCTGTATTTTCAAAGCTTATTTTAAAAACTTTAATATTCTTGTGTAATCTTAGCAAGAAATACTATGAAGTATTGTCTTTTATTTATAGTACAATTCATCAAAATTATTAGTATTTTGTGGTTTATCTATAGTGCTGGGCCTGAGTCTCAAACATTTTAGCATAAATTCCATTAGATATGGCCACAAGCTCATCATGGTTTCCATATTCAGCGATTTTACCATCTGAAAATACGGCAATCCGATCACAAAAACGACAACTGGATAATCTATGGGAAATATAAAAGGCCGTCTTATCACCAACCAGTGTATGGAAATGTCTATATATCTCATATTCAGCCATAGGATCAAGTGCAGCCGTAGGCTCATCTAGTATAACAAAGGGGGCCTGTTTGTATAAGGCTCTTGCTATTGCAATCTTTTGTTGCTCACCACCAGAAGGCTCCACTCCTTCCTCATCAAACACCTTGAAAAGTCTTGTATCTAATCCTTTTTCCAGCTTGTCGACAAACTCTTCTAGCCCAACTAAATCTATAATTTCTTGTAAGTCAGAATTATCGGCTTCCTCAAATTTAATATTTTCGCTGATAGTAAATCCAAATAATTTAAAATCCTGAAAAACAGGTGCAAATAAGGTCATATATTCCTTGATATCATACTCCTTAATATTACGTCCATCCAAGAGAATTTCACCCTCTGTTGGATCATAGAGCCTACAAAGAAGCTTTATAAATGTAGTTTTCCCCGCACCATTTAATCCTACGATAGTATAGATACTGTAATATGGCCAGAAGGGCCAAGCATATCACCAGTCTCCAATCTAAGACAGAGACTGCTACTAGAGTTACAATGACTGTAACAAGATTTCTTCCCAAGGTTACCATTAGCTGCATCATACCTTCAACACCATTATTATTTCCATCAGTAGCTTGTGTTGCACGCTGATGCATATCCAGAACATCTGGTCGCTCCAACATTTGATAATTAAGCATAAGAGCCTTATCTATTCTCTCTAGTATCAATTGCATTCTTACATAGATAAAACGATACCAGGTTTTGTTTTCGGAATATGTATTAAATAAGCCCAGTACAGTAGCCACAAGTCCAGCTATTATGATTAATCTTAGCAATGACTCAGTATTGCTTGCTACGGATTCTTCACTTTGCATTAAATCAATCACATATTTTCCGAAAATGCCCCAAAAATAAGACATAATAGAACCACATACTATACCCATACCTGCAATAGGGATTACAAGGGGGCAATAGCTTATTAACTTTTTAATAATATAAACCGTATTACTCCATATACCAAAACTACGATATAACGGATTATCCTTGCTATCTTTATATTCAGACATATTTTATCCCCCAATACTATAAATAAATTTGCAAAACTTTATCCACATAATAATATTTTTTACATTATTATGCAATATAGTTAAAAAATAGTTATGCTTGCATACAAAACTTTCAGCCAAGTGCAGCCAGCTTGTTGGCAAAATCCCAAACACAGTAAAACACTTCCTTAGGGGAGCATAAAAAAAGCCTCTAGGAATAACCTAGAGGCCATAGTCTTACTATATATACTAATTACTCAATAATTGTAGCAACCTTACCAGAACCAACTGTTCTTCCACCCTCACGGATAGCAAAGCCTAAGCCCTGTTCCATAGCGATTGGATAGATTAGTTCGATAGTCATCTCTACGTTATCACCAGGCATGCACATCTCAACACCTTCAGGAAGGTTACATACACCTGTAACGTCAGTTGTTCTGAAATAGAACTGAGGTCTATAGTTGTTGAAGAAAGGAGTATGACGTCCACCCTCTTCTTTAGTTAATACGTATACCTGAGCTGTGAATTTCTTAAAGCACTTGATTGAGCCGGGTTTGCAAAGAACCTGTCCTCTTTCAATATCTGTTCTCTGAACACCACGAAGAAGTGCACCAATGTTATCACCAGCCTGAGCATCATCAAGAAGCTTTCTGAACATCTCGATACCAGTTACAACTACCTTACGAACCTCTTCAGTAATACCAACAATTTCAACTTCCTCAGAAACCTTTAAAGTACCACGCTCAACACGACCGGTAGCAACAGTACCACGACCAGTAATAGAGAACACGTCCTCAACAGGCATAAGGAAAGGTCTATCACTTTCTCTTTCAGGATTAGGAATCCATGAGTCAACAGCTTCAAATAGCTCAAGAATCTTATCTCCCCATTTGCTTGTAGGATCTTCAAGAGCACCAAGAGCGGAACCCTGAATAATAGGAGTATCATCACCAGGGAACTCATACTCTGTTAACAAGTCTCTGATCTCCATCTCAACTAATTCTAATAACTCAGGATCATCAACCATGTCACATTTGTTCATAAATACTATGATATAAGGAACACCAACCTGACGGGAAAGTAAGATATGCTCCTTAGTCTGAGCCATAACACCGTCTGTAGCAGCAACAACAAGAATAGCACCGTCCATCTGAGCAGCACCAGTAATCATGTTCTTAACGTAGTCAGCATGTCCTGGGCAGTCAACGTGAGCATAGTGTCTGTTGTGTGTCTCATACTCAACGTGAGAAGTGGAAATTGTAATTCCTCTCTGTTTCTCCTCGGGAGCCTTGTCAATCTTATCAAATGCTACTGCTTCACCTGTACCAAGTCTTTCATGAAGAGTCCTGGTAATAGCAGCTGTAAGAGTTGTCTTACCGTGGTCAACGTGACCTATTGTACCGATATTACAATGCGGTTTAGTTCTTTCAAATTTAGCCTTAGCCATTTTATAACGTCCTCCTTTAAAATAAATGCTTATTAGCAAATCTTTTCACGTAGGAATTATCCTATAGGACATCCTCGTGTTGCCTCATATGCCCTATTATATTTCAAGTTAGAAATATTTTCAAGCATTAAGAAATGAATTTTAATATATTATTTATTTTGTTTATATCGATAGGTAAAATTAGTTTTTACCCTTAGAAGTCAATATCTTTTCCTGTACGTTCTTAGGCACCTGTTCATATGAATTAAAGAACATAGAATATGCTCCACGGCCTTGAGTACGAGAACGAAGTGATGTGGCATATCCAAACATCTCTGATAGTGGTACAAATCCACGAATCAACTTTGAACCAGATATATCTTCTGTTCCCTCGATACGTCCTCTACGTGAACTTATATCACCAATAACGTCGCCCATATACTCCTCAGGTACTGTAACTTCGACTCTCATAACAGGTTCAAGAAGAACAGGGCCACTCTTGTTCATGGCATCTTTAAAGGCCATAGATCCGGCTATCTTAAATGCCATCTCACTTGAGTCAACCTCATGGTAAGAGCCGTCAAATACAATTGCTCTAACACCAAGTACAGGATATCCACCAAGAATACCTGCCTTTGATGCCTCTTCTATACCTGCACCAACTGCTGGGATGTATTCCTTAGGAATTGCTCCACCGACAACCTCAGAAGCAAACTCAAAGGTCTTCTCTGCGTTAGCATCCATTGGCTCAAAGCGAACCTTACAGTGTCCATACTGACCACGTCCACCAGATTGTCTTGCATATTTACTGTCAACCTCAATTGTCTTAGTAAATGTTTCCTTGTAAGCAACCTGAGGTGCACCAACATTAGCTTCAACTTTAAATTCACGAAGTAATCTGTCAACGATAATCTCCAGATGAAGCTCTCCCATACCTGCTATAATTGTCTGGCCAGTTTCTTCATCTGTATAGGCCTTAAATGTAGGATCCTCTTCAGCAAGCTTAGCTAAAGCTTCACCCATCTTATCCTGTCCAACCTTAGTCTTAGGTTCAATAGCCACATTAATAACTGGCTCTGGGAATTCCATGGATTCTAGTATAACTGGATGCTTTTCATCGCAAAGGGTATCACCTGTTGCAGTAATCTTAAGACCAACTGCAGCTGCAATATCTCCTGAGTATACTTTCTCCAAATCCTCTCTCTTATTGGCGTGCATCTGAAGAATTCTACCAACACGTTCCTTCTTACCCTTTGTAGTATTTAATACATAGGATCCTGAATTTAGTGTTCCTGAATAAACTCTAAAGAATGCAAGCTTACCAACAAAGGGGTCAGCCATAATCTTAAAGGCCAATGCTGAGAAGGGTTCATCATCAGAAGACTTTCTTGTAATCTCATTACCCTCTGAATCAACACCCTTGATATCAGCTACATCAGTAGGTGCTGGCATATATTCAATGATTGCATCTAAAAGCTTTTGTACACCCTTATTACGATATGCAGTACCGCAAAGCACTGGAATAATATCAGTGGATATAGTCGCCTTTCTGAGAGCCAACTTAAGCTCCTTCATAGAAGGCTCCTCACCCTCAAGATACTTCTCCATCAAATCATCATCAGTATCACAAATTGCTTCAATCATAATACCTCTGTATTCATCTGCAAGGTCTAACATATCCTCAGGTATATCAGTAATGGTGATATCCTCACCTCTGTCATCATTGTAGATATAAGCCTTCATCTCGAATAAATCAACAACACCTACAAAGCTATCCTCCTTACCGATTGGAAGCTGTATAGCTACTGGATTTTTTCCAAGCCTATTCTTAATCATATCAATAACATTAAAAAAGTCTGCACCAGAAATGTCCATCTTATTCACAAATGCCATTCTAGGTACGCGATATTTATCAGCCTGACGCCAAACTGTCTCAGATTGTGGCTCAACACCACCCTTAGCACAGAATACACCAATTGCACTATCTAGCACACGAAGGGAACGCTCAACCTCTACGGTAAAGTCTACGTGCCCCGGAGTATCAATAACATTTATACGATGCTCTAATGCACCAGGCATCTTCTTGTGCTCAAATTCCTGAGTCCAATGGCATGTTGTCGCTGCTGAAGTAATTGTGATACCTCTTTCCTGCTCCTGTTCCATCCAGTCCATTGTAGCAGTACCTTCATGGGTATCACCCATTTTGTAATTCACACCGGTATAATACAATATACGCTCAGAAAGGGTTGTCTTTCCGGCATCAATATGAGCCATAATACCGATATTTCTAGTCCTATCTAACGGATATTCTCTTCCTGCCAAAAGTAATTCCTCCTTAATTCATGACAAGCAAATATTTAAATTTGCTTGTTGCTGGCAAAGAATGATAAATAACAATTCTCAAATCATGTTTCCTACAATTTGACTAATACAAATTGCAATTCAAATAGATTCTGAGCATTTATCAAATGCGTGCATTATTAAATGCTTTCATTCTATTATCAAGAATCAAAGAAGAACATGCTATGATACTTTCCTATTACCACCTATAATGAGCAAATGCTTTATTTGCTTCTGCCATCTTATGCATATCTTCTTTTCTCTTAACAGCTGCTCCTGTATTATTTGCAGCATCTAAAATTTCATTCGCCAGTCTATCCTGCATGGTCTTTTCTCCTCTTTTTCTAGAGAACATAGTTAACCATCTTAGACCAAGCGCCTGTCTTCTTTCAGGCCTAACATCAATTGGAACCTGATAGGTCGCACCACCGATACGTCTTGCCTTAACCTCGAGCATAGGCATAATATTATTCATAGCCTCCTCGAATACCTCTATGGCATCCTTACCGGACTTTTCTGCTACCTTCTCAAAAGCTCCGTATACAATTTTCTGTGCGGTTCCTTTTCTACCGTCCAACATAATGTTGTTAATAAGCTTTGTTACAACCTTATTGTTGTATAACGGATCCGCCAGCACATCCCTTTTGGGTACATGTCCTTTTCTTGGCACGTTTCTTCCCTCCTTAACAATACTTAACGAAACGAGACTTCGTCAGTTACATTAATTCCTAGGTACTCACAAATGAAAGGTTCTTGCTTTCTTAAATTGTGTCCGTGCTCAGTTTAATTCAATCTCTATATTTAATATACGAAATATTAATTCCATCCTAATCTGTAATCCACAGAAATACAAATTAAAAAGATAAAAAATTAAAACCGGCACTTAACTTCAATTATAAGCTGCTTTGCAATCCAATAATTTGCTTGCTACTTTTCACTAGGCAATATTACTTTTTAGCGTCTTTTGGTCTCTTAGCACCATACTTGGAACGTGCCTGTCTTCTGTTGGCAACGCCTGCTGTGTCAAGTGTACCTCTGACGATATGGTATCTGGTACCGGGTAAGTCTTTAACCCTTCCACCTCTGATAAGGACTACACTATGCTCCTGAAGGTTGTGACCTTCACCTGGAATATAGCCTGTAACCTCGATACCGTTGGACAGACGAACCCTGGCAATCTTACGAAGAGCTGAATTTGGCTTCTTCGGAGTTGCAGTTCTAACAGCTGTACATACACCTCTTTTTTGTGGTGAAGATACATCTGTAGTTCTCTTGTTCAATGAGTTAAAGCTCTTCTGCAATGCAGGAGAGTTAGACTTGTACTTAACTGTCTTTCTGCCCTTTCTCACTAGCTGGTTAAATGTAGGCATTAATTTTCACCTCCTATTGATTAATCTTATAATTTCTCTGTGGTTTTGTTTGCTAAGCTTACATATAAGCTTCAGCAAAATACGCATAAAAAACACTTGCATGCAAGTTGGCATGCTAAATGATTATACGGTTTTCTCTTTCAAAAGTCAAGAAAAACTTTTTCTCTTTATATATTGAGTTTTCCCTATATTTCAGGAATCTATAAACCAATACCATCTTATATAGAACTTCTATAATATATCAATATATCTTGAATTTACAGCCACGGCCATTTGTTGACTTTTAATTTTACCATTAGTATACTGAACTGGTAATATTTGAATTGATTTAAGGAGGCAATTACTATGAAGGATATGGCGCAGACTGAAAGACAAATCTTTATCTTACTCTTACTTTCCGATAATAAGAGGGGCTATACCATTAATGATATACATACATCCTTGGAAAAATGGGATGTGGTAGTGGATAAGAAGACAATAAGGCGCGATATTGATAGTTTATCGAGTATTTGCTTTATTTCGGAGGAAGTGAAAAATGGCAAAACCTATTATATTGCAGATAAATTTCGACTTAGTGACATCACCTTCAGCTCTCCTGAACTTATATCTCTTGCCTTCATGCTAGAGCTTTTAAAACCATATCAATACATGACCATGGGAAGAACCTCTAATGAATTAATACATAAGCTTCTTGATAATACCAGTAATTTAAACATAGAATTTACTAAACACTTTACTGGACTTGTTACCATTAATACCAATGACTATATAAGTGATTCCTTAAATCCTGAGGTAGAAGAAAAGCTTCACCATGCTATACAAAACAGTAAAAAAAGCAGAATTATATATAGAAGCTTCGGAAGTGATGAGGATACTATCAGGATTATTCATCCATATGAATTTTCAATAAATGACGGTGCTCTTTGCGTGGTAGGCTTTTGTGAGCTCCGTAATGATATTAGAGATTTTAGAGTTTCAAGGATAAAAGCAATTACACTTCTAGATGACACCTTTCAAATTCCTGATGATTTTCATGACAGGAGAAAGAAAAATAAATTTATTCATCTATCAGGAAGTGTTGTGGAGCAAATAATTATTTCCTTTGATAAATATACATCCAGATATATTATGGAATACGAAGCAGATCTTGCAGATGAAATCATAGAGACTGAAGAAGGAATAACCTTTATAAGAAAAACTGCAGTAACAGACGAGCTTATTCGATGGATTTTACAGTTTGGTCAAGGTGCAAAGGTTTTAAACCCTTCTCATCTTAAAGAAAAAATTATAGATGAGCTTGAAAAGAGTCTCAAGCAATATAAGAATTCCTAGTAATTATTTGAATTTCTAGGTTGACATTTTAAGTTAATCTGTATATACTAATACAAAATCTAATTAAATTTACCATAAACCGATGAGTAAGAGTAGTAAATATTATTATTTATTCACAGAGAGTTGCAGGAGGTGGGATTGCAACAATAGATGTAGTATTGAATGGACTTACGAGGGCAGGAAGAAAGTCATTTTATGATAAGTAATGCCTGACGGAATCTCCATCCGTTACTAAGGGAGAATGTATACATGTACATTAAACGAGTGGGTGCATTGCACCAAACCGGGTGGTACCGCAGAAGCAAAATCTAGCTTTTGTCCCAGTAATTACTGGAACAAAGGCTTTTTTATTATATACAAATAAATACAAATAATTATATAAGTAAAAACGAAAGGAGTTTATTATGGCAAAAAAAGTTCCACACAGACTATATCTAACAGAAGATCAAATGCCCAAACAATGGTATAACCTAAGGGCAGATATGAAGGAGAAACCAGCACCTCTTCTAAATCCGGGCACCCAAAAGCCACTTGAGTTAGAAGAGCTCTATCCTATCTTTTGCGAAGAATTAGCCAAACAAGAGCTAGATAACACTACAAGGTATATTGATATTCCAGAGGAAATCCAGGATTTTTACAAGATGTACCGTCCTTCACCCCTAATAAGGGCCTACAATTTGGAGAAAGCATTAGATACTCCTGCAAAGATCTACTACAAGTTTGAAGGCAATAATACATCAGGCAGTCACAAACTTAATTCTGCAGTTGCCCAGGCTTATTATGCGAAGAAGCAAGGACTTAAAGGCCTGACAACAGAAACTGGTGCTGGTCAATGGGGAACTGCACTAGCAGAGGCATGTTCCTTTTATAATCTTCCCCTGACAGTCTATATGGTAAAAGTGTCCTATGAACAAAAGCCCTTTAGAAAGACTGTAATGGAGACCTTTGATGCAAAAGTAATAGCAAGCCCCAGTAATACCACAAATGTAGGCAGGGCTATACTTGAAAACAACCCTAATACAGGGGGCAGCTTAGGCTGTGCAATTTCAGAGGCTGTAGAAAAAGCCACAACCACAGAAGGCTACCGTTACGTTCTAGGATCTGTTCTCAACCAGGTTGTGCTTCATCAATCTATTATTGGACTAGAGTCTAAAATAGCAATGGAAATGCTAGATGAATACCCTGATATTGTTATAGGTTGTGCCGGAGGAGGCTCAAACCTTGGAGGCCTTATCGCTCCATTTATGCAGGATAGGCTGACCCAAAAAGCTTCACCTAGAATAATTGCCGTTGAGCCTGCCTCATGCCCTTCCCTTACTAGGGGCAAATACGCTTACGATTTTTGTGACACAGGTAGGGTAACTCCACTAGCTAAAATGTATACCCTTGGCTGTGACTTTATGCCTTCAGCAAACCATGCAGGTGGCCTTCGTTACCACGGTATGTCCCCAATTCTATCAAAGCTTTATCATGATGGACATATGGAAGCAACTTCAGTGGAACAGACTAAGGTTTTTGAAGCCGCTGTACTCTTTGCCAAGCAAGAAACCATACTCCCTGCTCCAGAATCAGCACATGCCATCCGAACAGCAATTGATGAGGCTATTCTTTGCCGTGAAACTGGTGAGGCTAAGACAATTTTATTCGGCCTTACAGGTACAGGATATTTTGATATGACAGCATATAATTCTTATCTAAATAATTCAATGAAGGATTATATTCCAAGTGATGAGGATTTACAAAAAGGCTTTGATAGACTGCCAAAGGTGAATGCATAAATTCATCTACACATATACCTATATACTATAGGTTCATATAGAAATATTTCCATAACAGGTATTATCAATCTTTTGTCAAAATGACAAGACTTATAATACCTGTTTTTCCTGCCTTTCTACAATTAAATTAGCAAATTGCAAGACCTTAAGTTACAATTAATGTAAATTGCTAAATTTTCTTATTTTCATATGTACAAGCCTATGATATAATGTTAATTAATGCAATTTTTCAAGTCACAGATATGGGGGTAAACTATGAGTGAAGGGGCTTTGCATAGAGATTTTAAGGAAAAGTTCAGGGATCTAATAGCATTTGCAAATAGAAATAAAGGAATTGTTGAAGAAGAGATGGTCAACACCCTTATTAATGATTTAAACCTCGATAACAAGCAAATTGATAAGGTATATGAGAAACTTGAGTCTTATGGCATCTTGGTTTTAGACTCACTGGATGATGACAAGGACCAAAAAGAAAAGCTACTAGACTTAGATGAGGACGAGCTAGATGAATCCCCGCAAAAGGATATCACTTATGTATCTTCCAGTGTCATATCAGATGACCCTATTCACTTATATTTAAAAGAAATAGGTAACTATCCCTTACTGACTAGCATTGAAGAGGTAGAATTAGCAAAGCGAATTGAAGATGGGGATGAAAAGGCTAAGCAATTACTTACCGAATCCAACCTCCGTCTAGTGGTTAGTATAGCCAAACGATATGTGGGGAGAGGCCTTTCCTTTCTTGATTTGATACAGGAAGGCAATCTAGGACTTATTAAGGCTGTCGATAAATTTGATCATTCTAAGGGTTTTAAATTTAGTACATATGCTACCTGGTGGATAAGGCAGGCAATTACAAGAGCAATAGCTGATCAAAGCCGTACTATCAGGATTCCTGTGCATATGTCAGAAATTATTAATAAAACCTATCGCACCTCCAGAGCCCTACTGCAAGAACTAGGAAGAGAACCAACTGAACAAGAATTAGCTCTTGCAATGGATATGCCAGTTGATAAGGTTCGTGATGTCTTAAAAATATCTTCGGACCCTATCTCACTTGACATTCCTATCGGTGAAGAGGATGACAGCCATCTTGGAGACTTCATAAAAGATGAAAACATCATAGGGCCAGAAGAATCAGCCACCTACTCCATTCTTCGTGACCAGATCTTAATGCTTCTTGATACCTTGACTGAAAGAGAACAAAAAGTATTAATACTCCGGTTTGGATTAACAGATGGAAGAACAAGGACCCTAGAGGAGGTCGGCCAGGAATTCAACGTAACAAGAGAGCGAATCCGCCAGATCGAAGCAAAAGCACTTCGAAAACTAAGACATCCTAGCCGTTCAAAGCATTTAAAAGGCTTTGAAGTTCTTTAGGACCGGTAAATTTAACATTGAAAGGACGGCTTATATGAAGAGAATCCTATTAATGGTTTTTCGAAGCCTGCACAATCTACCCTTTTGGCTTATAAGAATATTTCAACTCTGTAAAATAGATAGATACGATGCAAAGACTAGATATGCATACTTGCATAAGATTGTACCTACTGTGATTAGGAGGGGACGAGTAACAATACATGTAACCGGTATTGAAAACCTTCCCCAAGAAGACGGTTATGTTATGTTTCCCAATCATCAAGGATTATTTGATGCTCTAGCAATTATACAAACCCATGAAAGACCCCTAGTCACTGTGATGAAAAAGGAAGTTAAAGATATTTTTCTCCTAAAGCAAGTAATTACCATGCTACAGGCTGAGATTATAGATCGTGAGGATATAAGGCAATCCATGAAGGTAATAATGAATATGACTCGTCGATTAAAATCTGGCGAAAACTTTATCCTATTTGCAGAGGGAACAAGATCAAGAAACGGTAATAAACTTCTTGATTTTAAGGCCGGTAGCTTTAAAAGTGCTATGAATGCAAAATGTCCTATTGTCCCTGTAGCCCTAATCGATTCATATAAGGCCTTTGATACTGGGTCTATAAAGAAGTTAACAGTTCAAGTTCATTATTTAAAACCACTTTTTTATGATGATTATAAAGCTATGAAGTCTTCTGAAATTGCTGAGACAGTTGCAAAGCTTATACAAGATAAAATCAATTTTGAAACTAAAGCATAAAATAATTGTATTAAAAAATGGATTCATGTATATACTATTACCATAATTGTCCATTGCAATTATGACCTTGTCCATTTATTCTTAATAAGACAATACTATTGGAAGGTGAATTATGAAAAATAAAAGAACCCTATTTTCCTTAGTAGTGTTTTTTTCAAGCTTTGGGTTTTTAGTTTTATTAGGCTTTAATAGTCAACCATATAACAAAAACTTCTCAAAGGAAGCAGACAATAAGGTCTTGCATGATTTAAACACCAAAGGAATTGACGGTTCCCGTAGCTATGTACCGGTAAGTGAATCAATTATAACTAGGTCTTTCGTTTACAATGACAATGACCCACAAAAGAATCAAGTCGACCCAGTAACCTCTACTGTTTTCAAAGACTTATATGCTATAAATACAATGCAGATTAGGTCTACTGTTATTTATGATAACTATCCACCACAAAACGATTCCCAAGTAGAGTCTGAGTTCGAAATGGAAACTGGGTTTGAAATGGAAACTGAGCTTGTAGTAGAATCAGATCTTGAGGTGGAGGATGAGCCTGCCATAGAGGATGAAACTAGGATAGAATCTGAACTTTCAGTCTACTCTGATATAGGAATATCAATTGCAAAATCCTATGTAAACATTAGAGAGAAACCAAACACCGACAGCGACATCAAGGGAAAACTTCACAAAGATTCAGCCGCTAAAATACTTGACAGCATCGATGACTGGTATCTTGTAGAATCTGGTAGCGTTAAGGGATTTGTTAATAAAAAATATATAAAAACTGGCCTACCCGACGATGAATTAATCAAAACATATGGAAAGCTTGGTGTATCTGTTAATACAGACGGCTTGAATGTAAGAGAAAAGCCATCAACTGACTCAAAAAAATTAACCGTCATATACAAAAATGAGCACTACAATGTAATAAAACTTGAAGATGATTGGATTAAGATAGATATTACTGATGAAAATATAACAGGCTATATCAATAGTGAGTATGTAGAACTGCTGGTAGCTTTTCAAAATGCAGTTTCTAAAGAAGAAGAGGAAGAGCTTATTAGACTTCAAGAGGAAGAGGAAAAGAAGCTTAAAAATAAGCAGGAAGAAGAACGTATCAAGAAGGAAACCCAACATAAACATAGGGATGAGGTAGATTATACAGAAGATGAGCTTAAGCTTTTAGCCTGTCTAGTTCATGCAGAGGCTGGAAACCAAAGCTATGAAGGAAAGCTTGCTGTAGCCAATGTTGTATTAAACCGTGTAAAGTCCAGAAAATACCCTGGCACAATTAAGGATGTTATATATCAGTCTGGCCAATTCTCAGTAGCTAGTAGCGGGTCCTTAGATAAGCAATTAAAGAGGTATAAAAATTACTCGTCAAAATCACAATTGTTAACTATTAAGGCTGCAAAGGCAGCCCTAGAAGGTACTAACAATATTGGAGACCGCTTGTACTTTAATGGATACAAGACTGCCATTAAAAGTGGCTATGATAAGAAAAAAACTTCTGTCAAGATAGGCGACCACCTATTTTGGTAAACAATCATAAAACAGGCTATTGCAAATATGCAATAGCCTGTTTTATGATTTATTTAAAATATCATATTTTTAGTAAAGCTTGTGTTGCTTAGGGATACCATTCTCATACTTTATATTTACTTGACCCATAATTAAAGGTCTTAGGTATGCCATCATCTCTTCTGTCACATCATTTCCTTCAGGTGTAATCCATTCCATAGGTACCACCTTCTCATGATTTGCCACTTCACTTACTGGAACTGATGCAAATTCTACACGATAAGGATTATCACTTAATCTTTTAATTGCAGCCATCTTACCAGTCTCACCATTAACTGCACAAGAAAATGCCTTCTGGCCAAGCATAACAGATTCGACTATGTCTGTCTCACTAGCTATATGAGCAGCAGCTCTTTGCATTAGGTTAAGCTCAATAGCCCTAACCTTACAACCGATTTTCTCTCTTACCAGTTGCTCTAATGCTCTAGCAGATCCAGCAATATATTTGTGACCAAAATTATCTACAGCACCACTAGACATACTATCTGATACATATGCCCCTGTTGTATCTTTGAGTCCTTCGCTAATAGCAACTAAGACACCAGGCTTTGTAGCTAACTTGTCCTTAACATCCTGAATAAAATTATCATAGTCAAGAGCTTTCTCACATAGATAAATCAGGTCAGGACCTGGGCCCCCATTGACCCTAGCCAAGGCTGAAGCAGCTGTAAGCCAACCAGCATTTCTTCCCATAATCTCCACAATTGTTACTGCAGGGATGTCATAAACACTTATATCTCTTTCTAATTCTGATATAGTGGTAGCTACGTATTTGGCTGCTGATCCAAAACCAGGACAGTGGTCTGTAAGATTTAAGTCATTATCTACAGTCTTAGGTCCTCCAATAACATAAATGTCATGGTTATTAAGCTTGCAATACTCTGAAAGCTTATCAACCGTATCCATGGAGTCATTTCCTCCTATATATATAAAATACTTTATATCATGTTTTTTAAATGTAGCTATAATTTTTTTGTAGGGTTCCTCATCTTCTCTCCAGTCTTTCATCTTATATCTACAAGATCCCAATGCAGATGAGGGGGTATAGGTAAGGGTATCCATAGCATCTGTATCCCTGATTAATTCGTTTAAATCAATAAGATTGTCATTTATCGCTCCCTCTATACCATTCTTTGCACCATATACCTTATCTACTTTTGAACTTGTTCTTACTCCATGTAATACTCCAACAAGGGTGGCATTAATTGCTGTTGTAGGTCCACCTGATTGTGCTACTAACAAGTTGTTCATTTTTTTCCTCCTTAAGAAATATCATTTGCTATATTTTACATCTACCAATTTTAACATGCAAGTATTTCATCGTCAAGCTTGTGAATCTAAAAAAACTGTGCAAAATATAGGTTCCTAATTACCACATTCTATGCTTATCTCATTAAATTTATCTAACAAATCATCTACCTTCAGAGCTTCCTTTGTCATACCAAGACTATCAACAACAACATCACCCTGATGCATCATTAAAAGTCGATTACCATATTCCACTGCGTAACGAAGATTATGGGTAACCATAATTGTGGTTAATTTCTTTTCCTTAACTATAATATCCGTAAGCTCCATAATTAGTTCTGCAGTCTTAGGATCAAGAGCAGCTGTATGCTCGTCAAGTATTAAAAACTCAATAGGAGTCATGGTAGCCATAATCATGGCCAGTGCCTGCCTTTGACCACCTGATAATGAACCCACTTGAACATCCATCTTTTCTTCTAGCCCAAGTCCTAATTTACTTAGGTTTTCTTTATATATGCTTATCCTCTTCTTGTCGGTGCCTCGCTGAAGATGAAAGGCCTTTCCCTTATGATCAGCCAGAGACATATTTTCTAAAATAGTCATATGTGGACAGGTGCCTAAGGCAGGATTCTGATATACCCTTCCCATTCTCATCAACCTTTTATGCTCAGGAGTATTAGTAATATCTAATTCATTAATTTCGATTCTGCCCTGATCAATTGGTATACTTCCACAGATAATATTAAGCATGGAAGTCTTTCCAGAACCATTACTACCTACTACAGATACAAACTCCCCCTCTTCGATACTTAGGTTAAAATCCTTAAATAGGCAGATTTCATTTACAGTTCCAGGATTATAATTTTTATTAATATCAATCAATCTAAGCATGGGCCTTCACTCTCCTCTTCCTTTCATTGCTGGTAACGAGAATTATTAAGAACAGCATGGAGGTAATTAATTTCTGATCCTGCTGGACTAAAATATCTTGAGACATTGCTAACTGCACGCATGCCTTATATAGGATAGAGCCTATGACAACAGCAGTAGTTGCTTTTACAAATGTCAGCTTTCTAAATATGCTTGTTCCAATAATAACACTGGCAACACCAGTTACCAAGGCTCCTGTTCCCATAGTGATTTCAAAGAAACCATTCTTTTGAGCAAATATACCACCTGATAAGGCCACCAATGCATTGGCAATAGATAGGCCAATTATCTTCATTACTCCCTTATCCTTCGCCAGAGATGTTACTACAGTCTCGTTATCACCAACAGCCCTTAAAAGATAACCAGACTTTGTCCTTAGATATAAATCAAGTAGGACTTTCATAATAACTGCAATTATGAATATAATCATCAACATTAGATAAGGACGAAATTCTTTAGAAATCATCTTATCAATAAAGTCATTATCAAATATAGACTCCCTCATAAAAATTGCTACATTTGCACTACCTGCAATTCTTAGATTAATAGAATAGAGGGCAGTCATCACAATAATTCCTGATAGTAGATCCCTTACCTTGAACTTTACATGTATTATACCAGTGATAATACCAGCAATTGCACCTGTAATGAAGGAAAGCAATAAGGTAAGTATTGGGTTTACATCGGCTGATATCAAAGTGACTGTTATAGCGGCTCCCAAAGTAAAAGTCCCATCCACAGATAAATCCGGAAAATCCAAAATCTTATAAGTTATATATACTCCAAGAGCTAATATCCCATAAACAAGTCCTTCCTCCAGTATACCAATAATAATTGCTAACATTTCCTTCCTCCTACAAATCAAAATATAAGCCTTGTCAATTTCCTATCTTGCCCTTATTTACTCTGCAATATTATCAAACATCTCTTTGGCACTCTCCACCAAATCTGAAGGCATGGTTATTCCAAGCATATCAGCTACTGCATTGTTGCCATAAAAATCAAATTCCTCTATTCTTTCAAAATTAATTTTACTGGCTTTCTTCTCACCACTTAATACCTGGGCAGCTATTCTTCCTGTTTTCATGCCCAAATCATAATAATCTAATCCCATGGTAGCTAAGCAACCTATTTTAACCTGCTCCACTTCGCTTCCAAATACAGGTATATTCTTTTTAGTTGCCTTATTTAAAATAGTCGGTAAGGCACTGACTACTGTATTGTCGGTAAGATTATTGATACAATCAACCTTCTCAAGAAGGCTATCCGCCGCAAGAGGAACATCTCCTACAGCTGAAATACCACTTTCAACAATTTCAAAACCAAAGCTAGGTGCTATTTCTTTGTATTCCTCAATAGCTGACAGGGAGTTCACCTCACCGGTGCTATACATTATACCTATCCTTTTAGCATCAGGAAGAATCTTACGTATCATTTCCAATTGTTTCTCTACAGGTAGCTTATCGCTGGTTCCTGTTACATTTCCATTAGGTTTTCCATCAGCCTGAGCAAGCTCAGCCTTGATAGGATCTGTCACAGCAGTGAAGATTACTGGTATCTCTGTATTTTTAGTTGCACCAAAGGCACTTTGTGCCATGGGTGTTGCTATAGCAGCTATCATATCCACTTGTTTTGCAATAAAACTATGGGAAATCTGTGACGCCATATTTACATCTGCTTGAGAGTTCTCGTATATGATTTTTAGGTTTTTACCCTCCTTATATCCGCCCTCCTCAAGTCCTGCAAGAAAGCCCTCCCTGCAATTATCCAAAGACCCATGCTCCGCAAATTGTCCAATACCAATAACAATTTCCCCATCTTTTTTCTTTGAACAGCCTACCATAAAAGTTGCTGCCATAGCTAATAACATAGTAACTACGATTATCTTCTTTCTCATAAAAATCCTCCCATTCTATTCGGTGCCAGGCACCCTTGTTAACTTTTGTTTCGTGCTGAGTGTTTCATAATCCTAATGTGAACCTTGTTCGCATAGGAATTTTTTATGTAAAATTTAATTACATAAAAAAAGCCCCAAGTATTATTAATACTTGAGACGAATATTATCCGCGGTACCACTCAAATTAGCAAATGAATTCATAATGAGAATTCTTCTTGCCCTCCTCTATCATATACACTATTATATATGCCATCCATATAACGGTAATGGTGTCCGTCAACGCCTACTCTTAGTTCGGGTTGCCCTCAAAAGCCCATTCAGCTATAGACTCAATATCGCATTCTCACCATTAGCGACTCTCTGAAATCTTGTACTAAAGCCTACTCTTCTTTCTCAACGGTTTATCATATTAATAGAATCATAGTAATACGAATATATATTTTTGTCAAGAATTACTTTATATAATCTTCATAGAAGTTTTTAGAGTTAGGATGCCTTGAAAGGTAACTATTTTAATATATAAATTAACACATTTTTTTTGCTTAGAATATATGATAATATGAATTAATAGTAAAGTAGCTGTTGATTGTAATTAAAATCATACATAGAGAGGGGCATTATAATGTTTAAGCAATATCATGAAGACCTAGAAAACATTCAGGTCAATACAGAAAAAAGCAGGTCCTATTATATCCCGTACGGCAGTGAAGAAAAAGAGCAAGCCCTAAGAGGCCAAGACAGTTCAAGACATCAAATCCTAAATGGCTTGTGGCAATTTGGTTTTTATCAGAATATATATGAGTTACCAGAAAACTTCTATAAGGAGCCACCTGAGAACCTTGATATGATAGAGGTTCCCTCCTGCTGGCAGATGAAAGGTTATGACTATCATCAGTATACCAATGTTAGGTATCCAATCCCTTATGATGTCCCCTATGTACCTGATGATAATCCTGCTGGTCTTTATATCCGCAGCTTTGATGTCAACAAGAAGGATGATGAAGCCCTAAAAATATGCTTTGATGGAGTAGACTCCTGTCTTTACTTATGGATTAATGGAGAATTTGTAGGCTATAGCCAGGGTTCACACCTAATGAGTGAATTCGACATTAGCAAACAGGTTAAAAATGGTGCAAATTATGTGGTCGTTCTTGTACTTAAGTGGTGTGATGGAACATATCTAGAAGACCAAGATAAGCTAAGAATGTCAGGGATCTTTAGAGATGTCTATCTAATATATCGCCCTAAAAACCATATAAGAGATTATTTTATCCGCACTAAGTATGATTCTGCTACAAATAAGGCCCTAGTATACGGCACTGTAAATCTATGTGGTAGTCCATCTAGTATTATGGCTAGCCTATATGATCATGACGGCATTAAGATAGGAGAAACCAAGCTAAAAGATAAGGAGTTTAGTATGTCCTTATCTAACCCCCTACTTTGGACTGCTGAAACTCCTAATTTGTACAGATTAGTACTTGAAACAGCTGATGAAATTATAGCCGAACAGGTTGGAATTAGGAACTTGCTTATAAAGAAGGGAAGGCTATTTATTAATAGTAGGCCAGTTAAGCTCTTAGGAGTCAACCGACACGACAGTGATCCTTTTACAGGATATACAATATCTAGAGAACAGGCTATAAAAGATCTTCAGATGATGAGGCAACATAATATAAACGCTATACGGACCAGTCATTATCCCAGTGCTCCATGGTTTTATAAGCTATGTAATGAGATGGGCTTCTATGTCATAGATGAGGCTGATATAGAATGCCATGGTGTAGTCATGCTATATGGAGGCGGATATGATAAAACCTATGGTCTTATAGCCCAAGACCAAAGATTCGCAAAGCCTATTATGAACAGGGTTATGAGGACCGTAGACCGGGATAAGAATAATCCATCCGTAATATTCTGGTCCCTAGGTAATGAGGCTGGCTATGGACCTAATTTTGAAGAAGCCGCCCGAGTAGTAAGTGAATATGATCCTGACAGATATGTTCATTATGAGGGTGAGGCCCATGAAACAGGAGGCCATAAAAATAATACCTCCATGCTTGAGATAATGAGTCGCATGTACGAGCATCCAGATAATATAGAGAAAATTGTTACAAATCCCAAATTTGACAAAGCCTTTATGCTATGTGAGTGTTGCCATGCCATGGGAAATGGCCCAGGAGATATTAAGCAATACTTTGATCTAATGGACAAGTATAATAACTTCATAGGTATGTTCATCTGGGAATGGTGTGACCACGGAGTATATATGGGAGAGACAGAGGGTAAGTCAAAATATGGTTACGGAGGTGATTTTAACGAGAAATTTCATGACGGTAATTTCTGCATGGACGGCCTAGTATACCCTGATAGAAGGCCCCATACGGGATTATTAGAATATAAAAATGTCATAAGACCAGTACAATCAGAAAAAGTGGAGAGAAAACCTTATACATTTATATTTCATAACAAATATAGCTTCCTTGCAATAGACGGATGGATGGGTATCCGATGTGAGCTACTTGTTAACGGTGAGGCTGTACAGATAAATGACCTTATACCAAATATTGAGCCTCTTTCCTCAACAGAAATTACATTTGAGTTTGACAATCCCAAGGAAGGCTTAGTATCTCTTGTGTTTACCTATTATCTTATAGAAGATTTTAAGAATATAAAAGCTGGAAGTGTTATGGGAACAGAACAACATGAAATCTGCTCCAGAGAGCCCGATTGGAGAAAGCATCTTGGACTAAATATTATAAAAAAAACAGAAATCAGCTTAGAACAGAATGGTAAACACCTATATATAAAAGGCCAAGACTTCTCCTGTAGCTTTGATATGCTTCACGCTGCCTTCACAAGCCTAAAGCGAGGACAGGAAGAACTACTTACAAAACCCTCAGAACTTAATATATGGCGGGCACCCATGGACAATGACCGACCTATGGAGGGTATTTGGCGAGATGCTGGCTATGATCTAGTTACTACTAAGGTATATGAATGTAATGCAAAGGCTAATAAAGACCTAGTCACCATACAAGCTAGGATTGGACTAGTACCCTTTGGTTATGAAAGTATTATCAAAGCTGATATGGATATATCCATAAGAGCTGACGGAGCCATAGATATTATGATAAAAGCTATAAAATCCAATAAAGACCTGCCTTTCCTTCCAAGATTTGGCCTACGTTTATTCCTAAAAAATGAGCTTGAAAATGTTACTTACCTTGCCAATGGACCTATGGAAACCTATGTGGATAAGCATATGGCTAGTACTAAGAGACGCTTTAATGACCATGTTGCTAATATGCACGAGGATTATATAAGGCCTCAAGAAAATGGCAGTCATATTGGAGGAGAATATATCATCCTTTCTGAAGGGGATATTAAAAAGCTTGCAGTAATAAAGAAAAACAGACCATTTACCTTTAATCTTTCCCATTACACCCAAGAAGAATTAGAGAAAAAGTCTCATAATTATGAGCTTGTAGAATCTGGATCTACTGTACTATGCCTAGATTATATGCAAAGTGGATGTGGGTCAGCAATATGTGGACCGCCACTAGCAGAAAAATGGCGGCTTAATATGAATGAGTTCGAATTTGAAATTCAGTTACTACTTTTATAATAATAAACCTTATTAATAAAGCCTGAAAGCATTTGCCTTTAGGCTTTTATGATTATTTACAAAGATCCGGAAGATAATCTGGATTAACAGCATAGAAGTTCTTAGCATCAAGTTCGTCTTGAACTATTCTAAGGGCTTCACCGAATCTTTGGAAATGGTTTATTTCTCTTTGTCTTAGGAATTTGATTGGATCACATACCTCTTGATCATGTACCAGACGTAAGATATTGTCATAGGTAGTCCTTGCCTTCTGCTCTGCTGCCATGTCTTCTACAAGATCGGTAATGATATCTCCCTTGCTCTGGAAGAAGGTTGAAGTAAAAGGTATTCCCCCAGCGGACTGAGGCCATAAACCTAAGGTATGGTCTACATAATATCTTTCGAAACCACTCTCCATTATTTCCTGAGGTGTAATATCCTTGGTTAACTGGTGAACTATAGCACTAACCATTTCCATATGTGCCAGTTCCTCAGTTCCCACAGGCGCATCGGTATTGCGCATCAACGAAACGCAGTAAAATCAAGGGTTTGACGCATCACTGAAAATTTAGAAATGGAAATTTTGTAATTGAAGGGCTTTAGCACATTTACAGTATTTGGGGATTATTTATCCCGCATATCTTTTCTCCCACACATCATACCCCTGACGTCTGGCAGAATCATACACCGGTCGCATATTTTTCTCTAAAATTCCGAAAAATTCCGCCTCCGAATTGCCCTTACGATATAACTCCTGATTCGCCCAAATCGAATGAAGGTTATCCCGGTAGCACGACTCATAAAGCTTTCGGATACCTTCCTTCTCATGTACCAATCCATACATTATGTACTGATTTCTTGCAAACCGAATAAAGAAATCATCCCAATCCGGCAAACGATTATTCTTTGCAGAGTTCAGTGAAGAATCCATTGGCATCAAATTCCATAGCTCATCATTCATCACAAATGACCACGGAATAAAGTGGTCTATGTCATACTTTACCGGTTCAATCGGATCATTCGTAAAAACATCATTGATGTTGCGTAACTCTAATATCCCGTCCCACAGCTTACGCACATGAGAAAGCTTACGCATCTTTTCATCCAGTGGTGCCAATTTATAAATAAGTCCCGGCACCTCCGGATTGTTATTCTGCAGCCACTTCACCTTCTCGCATTGAATCCATCCCAGAATATTTACCGTATTATCCTTTATCATGCGCACCCATGCTTCACTGAATGTAAGCTTACGGTTTAACCCTGAATCTGTACCGAATGTATACGGTAAAAGAATATCCCCGGCACTCAATGCATTGTAATACGCTATCATTCTTCCCGCACTGCTATCCAAGCTGATGTGTTCTCCTGTTTTATTCGCAAACCCGGATAAAGCCTTATACGGCACATTATTGGTTAACGCCTGCTTCTCTGCATGAAGCTGTTTATCAAATTCTGCAATCGCATTCTTTATTTCTATCTTAGATGCATTCGGTGCCAAATCGCTTAGTTCCTTCAATTTCAGAACCGCCCGTTCCAGATTATCCTTAATTGTACTGTCTCCCCCGATGCAACTCAAATGAATATGAAACTCCAAGACGGAATACCACGCATTGGCAATCATTTCATTAATAATCTCATCATAGGTCGCCTCTGTCCGGTTCTCGGATATCAGCTGTACAATTGCCTCCAGCCAATAAAACTTATAACAGTAGGAAGGATCTTTCATCATGCGAGAAAATCCTTCAATATCCCAACCTATTATAATATTCCGTTTCAATTGCTAGGCTTATGCCTGCTTTCTCAACACGATATTCAGCCATTGCTCTTCACCTCGTTCTGCGCGCACATCTGCGGATACCCATAATTTCTCAACTGCCAAATTCGGAATCTCCTTTACTAATTCACCAAAGCTCTCTTCTGTAAGGTATGTAAAAAATCTTCCGTTTCTAACTCCTTCAAAATCACCGTATTTAAAGGAAGTATATACCACTCCGCCTTTTTTCGTAGCGGCGGCGATTTTACCCAAGATATCCGGAAGCTGTTTCTTTTCCACATGAAGAATCGATGCACACGCCCATACTCCGTCATATTCCTCTACCGCATCCAATTCCTCAAATAACATTTGTTTCACTTGTACACCGGCATATTCCCCGGCAATTTTACAAAGCTCCTTCGAACCATCCGTTGCCTCAACATCGTATCCTTTCCCAAGGAAATACTTTGTATCCCTCCCGGACCCACAACCGAAATCAAGAATCTTCCCCCCTTCGGGAAGGTATTCCAGAAACATGTCCTGAATCTCTGCAAAGGCCACATCTACTGTTCCGGAAGCAAAGTCTTGCGCCTTGGAATTATAGTAATCCAGTGTGTCATTCTTCAATTTCACCAGCACCTCCCGTTGAAATAGTGAGCATTCGTACATGTCTTTATTTCAAAAAGTCCTTAGTTTTTGAAATAAGAATATCCAAATCTACTTTTTTTAATTTTATCATACTGCGACATAAAGCACAACAGCCACCACAGAATGTGGTGGCTGAAAACTCTCTTAACTTATATAGAAAACTGCTTCACTTCTTCCCGCGTGAGTTCCACAAGCTTCTTTCCGTTTCTTTTTGCATATCTTGACATCTCAAGCAAATTCACATGACAAGATGGTGCATTTACATATGGATTCGGCTTTTCGTAGTAACTGGCAGGAACTTTAACATGTTCTAAAAATTTAGGCTTCGTTCCATTCATAATGATACACCTCCAATAATTTTTTTGCTTGTTCCTCGTCAATAAAAAACTGATACTGATGAAGCATCCCTAAATACTCCGCATGAAACACTTCCATGTAGTGGTTCAATAACTCTTCATTTGCTGCAAATCCATGAACAGCACCGGAATATCCCCACTCAATAGATTTATCGGCCGCTATTGCAAAAAGATGACCTCCGACTCCAACAAATCTCTGTGTTCCATACTCATGCTTATTGTTCTGCGGTGCCGTACATGCCCAATGAAGATATGCGGCATGAGAATCCTTATCTTCCCTAACGCCAACCAAGCCCTGAATCGAATTATCATCTTTTATTGCCAGTGCATAAACTTCAACATCCTTAGGAATTTCATTCCAATTGATATGCCATCCGTTATCCTACTGAAACTTCTTCAAATAAGTCCGGCTCTCAACTCTAAATACAACCGTTTCCTTAATATCTCCGGTTTCTGTGTCCTTCAAACACGGTACTATTTCATCAATCCAAATATCAATACAACCTTGTTCCAATAATGTCACGTACCATCACCCCTTATATCTGCATACAATGTGAGCAAAAATGCTCCTATCTCTTCATTTATATTATACCACACAAAAGCCTCTTTACACAAGGCAAACTTCGCTAAAACCAACCAATGATTCATCCACCCATAAAATACTCCATCCTCTTTTTCAACGCTACTCATCGCCCTCCAAACTGATATCCTCAAACATTGCGGAATAAAAACTTTCTCTTTGCGCATATACTACTATTAATTTTCCCCTTAATTCGCAACAGAAAATAAGGTAATCTTCCCCTTAGCGATTGACTTTTCCCTTATTTTCTGCTACTATTTAAGGGAAAGAAAGGAGGTTAAGGGAATGAGAGACTTTAACTACTCAAAAATCAAAGAACAAAGCTGGGATTCCGAGATTCTCGGACTCATTGCTGCCATCTATAAGGAAGCAGGCAAACAGGAGCTCTATTTAAAGCAGCGCCCGGAAGAACTGGAAAAGCTTGTGGAAATTGCAAAGGTACAGAGTACCGAGGCATCCAATGCCATTGAAGGTATCGTTACCACCAGCACCCGTATGAGACAGCTGGTGAAAGAAAAGACCACACCGAAGAACCGCGACGAGCAGGAAATCGCCGGCTACAGAGACGTACTAAACATTATCCACGAGAGCTTTGACGCAATTCCTCTTTCACAAAATTATATCCTCCAGCTCCATAAGATTATGTACAGCCACATGAATAATCCTATGGCCGGACGGACCAAAAATACACAGAACTATATTACGGCAAAGTATCCGGACGGACACGTGGAAACGCTCTTTACGCCGCTGGCTCCTTTTGAAACACCGGAAGCTCTGGATAAAATCTGCGAGGAATTCAACCGTGTGATTGGCAATATGGAAGTAGAACCCCTCATTGCCATCCCGATTTTCATCCATGACTTTCTTTGCATCCACCCGTTTAACGACGGAAACGGACGCATGAGCAGACTCCTTACCACGCTTCTGCTCTACCGGAACGGATTTTATGTCGGAAAATATATATCTTTGGAAGCAAAGATAGCAAAGAACAAAGACCTCTACTACGACTCCCTGAACAGGTCCCAGGACGGTTGGCACGAGGGGAAGGAAGATTCCCTCCCGTTCATCAAATATCTTCTCGGAACCATCCTTGCCGCCTACCGCGACTTTGAAGACCGGTTCTCCATCGTAGAGGAAAAGCTCCCGGCCATCGACATGGTCCGAAAAGCCACACAGAACAAAATCGGAAAATTCACCAAACAGGACATCCGCGAATTATGCCCTTCCTTAAGCATCAGCTCCATCGAAGGCGCATTACGAAAAATGGTCGCCGCCGGCGAACTTATGAGAAGCGGGGTTGGGAAAGCAACCTTTTATGTACGGGTAAAATAGAGGCAGCCACCATGAAAATGGTGGCTGTTTCATCTATACATCATATATTAACAATAAAGTCATTATATCACTACGGTTCAAAAATAACACATCTAGCCCCAAAACAAAATCCATAATGCTATGTTACATAGAATCAGCATCACACTTGACACTATCCATAAACGCTTTTTTTGCGCATTTCCCTTTACACACAATCCCCCGTATAGTATTTGAAATGCACTTGCCAAATGTATAATAGGAAACGCTATAAGATGAGTCCATGCATCTTGGTCAATCGCTTGAAACCCATATACCGTATCTCCGGTCGCATTCCCAACAAAATCAGAAGGCGTAAAACCATTTATGAAATTATTGATATAGTGTGAAATTACGATTAATTCCAGTACACTGAACAGTATCAAAAACAATAAAATAATAATCCTTAACATTTTATTCTTCTTCATCGTATCCCCTCCGATATGTTTATCATTTCTTAATATCTTTCTACATATCTGCTAATTAACCGTCGAATTCGGAGCACGCCACACACTCATACAGCGCGCTAAAAGTTCCCCTTCCCTTTTTTCTTAAATAAAGCACCTACTGAAAATTATACAAAGTGTGTGTCCAAGTTCCCGAACTTAGGTATGAACTTGTTATACTCGAAAACGAATGATATGAGTGGGAGCCAGTTGACGGATCCATAACTTGATATAACGAATTCGCCGTTAGATATCCGGTAATCAGTATAAAATGCCCATCCGTTGTGCCCGACCACTGTATGCGTACATATACTGGTTTGTTCGCATACAATTGGTTATTTGTAGTTGTCGCATCAAGATTACTGCTCGAATACGTAGAACTTAAAGAGTAACAACTGGAGAAATCGCTCTGAACAAGAGACAGACTCCGTGGTTGGTTGTAGGTGAAACTCCCCGCGACCTTATACACATGATTGCTCTGAGTGGTTGGGTTGGCACCGTTGTAGTTGGCATCCCCCATTGCCGCCAATGACCAATGTCGTTTTTCCATAAAACTTTGCAACCTACACTGATGTGGCCGCCCAACACCAATTTGACATCTGCTGTTGTTCCACTCATTCCCAAGACTTGCGTAGCAGTTAGCCGTATTCCCTGAAAAGACCCTATATACTAATAACTTCCTAAATTTTCTCATATACTTTCATCCTATTAAGATTTTGATTTGCTTACCTACACACTATTTGAATATTTTTAAGTTCTACCTTTTAAGCTGCTATGGTAGTCCGACTTAACTGTATATTCTAAGGTATATATTGTGGATGCATAGATGTGACTGTGAAGTAAGTG
>FZPS01000192.1_pt46 | contig 60037 bp, 52 predicted proteins | sample 1817821 | NCBI WGS metagenome assembly FZPS01 (sample SAMEA104158645, study PRJEB21678) | metagenome | place: Germany | collected 2015-04-21 | reverse complement strand
CCATTACCTACGCAGCAAACATATCGACCTTATTATCAGCACCCATTACCATGTTGACCACAATCGGTACAACAGCCACTTTCCACAGGCAAAAATCATGGCCCATGAAGCCGACTTTCCGTATCTGAGTTCCCGGGAGCGGTTTATAAGCGCCGCGGGGAGCCAGTACGTTGGGGTGGACCTTTCTCGCTACCTGACGCTGGACCAGTGGGGCTATGAGTTTCGTGAACCTCATGAAACCATGAACGACGGCAGGATAATAGACCTCGGCCATACCAGGTTTGAAGTGATCCACCTCCCCGGCCATACCTTGGGACATTGCGGTTTCCTGTTTCCTGATCTGGGACTTTTGTTTTCAACGGATATTGATTTGGACCGTTTCGGACCGTGGTATGGGAACGCCGTGTGCAACGTAAGTGATTTCATCGATTCCATCGACCGGGTGATTAACCTGAAACCGGAAATGCTGATTACCAGCCATGCTTCCGGTCCGATCACATCAAATATTCAGGGACGGTTGACCAGGTACCGAGATGAAATCTACCGCCGCGAGCAAGAGGTCATAAATGCCATCTACCGGGGCAAACACACCCTTTGGGAAATCGTTGATGAAAACATTATTTACCGCAAGTTCCATGAGCCGCAATGGCGATACTATGAGTGGTTCATGATCAAGCAGCATGTATTGCGGCTGATTGATCTGGGCAAAGTGTTTGCGGACAGCGATCGATACTATCTTTACGATGGCGTCCGCCCCTCCAACCTGAACCTGGCCTAGTTGTATTAAGGGGATGTCACCCCTCATGCAATCAAACAGTAGGTGGAGTATGTTCACGGGGCATCGGTTGTATTGTAATTAACTGCGGTTCATGCCGGGGCTGCCATACCTTAACCTGAGCCCGGGGCAGGGAAACGGCATCACTGTAACGCGCCGTTATGGAGGCCGCCCATTCTATATCACCAGGCTCGGGCCTTCCAAAGTACCGGAGCAGCGAGGTGGGACCCGGATGCGTAGCCACCTTGAGGAGGTGGTCAGCCGGAGCCGCCATTTTAAGTAAGACATCATTTTCAGTGGCGTTCCGCCCTATCACCAGAATACCACGCGAATCAAGCAAAAAATGGCGCCCATGCTTAAGGATTTCGGCGTCAATAGGTCCGGCCTCGGGTTTTAACTGGAAGAGGTGCCGCAGCCTTTTGGAGAAGGTCTCCTGGGTCAGCAGACACCCGCCCGCCGGTGAAGGGTATTCACTGATTCCCCAATCCTTCGCCAGCTGCATTTGCCTTGTCCGGGACCGCCCGCTTATGTCAAGGAGCTTTTCCCGGTCTACCCATCCGTTTTGTTCCGGGATGGTCGGCGGGAGGAGCTTGGCGGAAAGAGGACGGAGAATCAGGCCTCGGAAACCCGAAATTTTATCCACCGCTGCCAATGCAGATTTATTCTGGCTCATCGGCCGCTGGCCTAAAACCTCCCCGGTAATAATGAAACTGCCTCCGCACTCCCGCATATACTCTCCGGCTTTTCTGATCATGAAGCCGTGACAGTCGATGCAGGGGTTCATATGCTTTCCGTAGCCGTATCGTGGATTCTTAAGCACATACATGTACTCTTCGGAGATATCCATGGTCTTGAGCTCAATCCCCAGTTCATCGGCGGCAACTGCCAGTTTACGGTCTCCGCCAAAAAAGGGAGAGATAAGATTGACTCCCACAACATCAATTCCCTGCTGTTTCACAAGGCAAACTGCCAGTTGTGAGTCCAGACCTCCTGAAAAAAGGCTGATGGCTTTCACAAGAATCCTCCTAATTCCTAACTGGATGATAAAGCATACCTGCAAGACAACAGCATCCAGCCGCCTGACTGTATTTCAACGCATCACTTACTATTGTAACCAATTTGCTGGAAATCTTTTTCCGATATAATTTTTACACCGTTGCGCCGCAATAAAGCAGCCGCTACACCGTCACCGGGCCGCAGACGGCGGGAAAAAGAGCCATCGTAAATCCTACCGCACCCGCAGGAGGGACTGTTAGACTTGAGAATGGCCAGGCTGACCCGGTTCAGACGGGCAAGCTCCCAACAGGCACGGGCCCCCTGAATAAAAGCATTGGTAACATCGTCACCCTGAGAGGTTATCACTCTGGCTCTACCGTCCAGAACATCATCCCCGTCTCCACCATATATCTCCGCCGGCATCCGGGGTATCGGTAGACAGCCCAAGGTTTCAGGACATACCAGAAAATGCGGATGTGATGCCAAACGGGCACAAAGCGAAGGACAGTAATTGTTTTCGCCATTGTACTTACAGTTGATTCCCGCAAGACAAGCGCTTACCATTATCATTAATAGTACCCCATTATTTATTTTTGCCTTTTTAATATTAATAACAAACCATGATCCTGGCAAGGAGTGGCCAATGAATATTCAAGTACTGATAGCCGAAGATGACCCCAAGATCATCAATCTTATCCGCATATACCTGGAGCGTGAAGGAATGAGTGTGATCTGCGCTCAAAACGGCCGGGAGGCAGTACGGCTTTTTGAACAACTCAATCCCGATCTGCTTATTCTTGACATTATGATGCCCGAAATGGATGGTCTGGAGGTGCTGAAATACATCCGCAAAAACCATCTTACCCCGGTCATTCTTCTAACCGCACGGGATGACGAGCTGGATAAGGTCTTGGGCCTGGAAATCGGAGCTGATGACTATGTAACTAAACCCTTTAGCCCCCGAGAATTGGTAGCCCGGGTAAAGTCTCTGTGGAGAAGGTCCAACGCATCGCAAGCGGAAATCCGGAAACGGTTAGTTTTTCCAGATCTGGTTATTGATGCGGAACGACGCGAAGTGCTGCTGGCGAATGAGCCGGTCAAGTTAACCCCCAAGGAGTTTGACCTCCTGCTTTTTCTGGCTGAAAACGCGGAGCGACCTTTTACCAGAGATACCCTGCTGATAAGGGTATGGGATTATGATTATCCCGGGGATAACCGCACTGTTGATGTACACATAAAACGCCTGCGCCAGAAGCTTTCCCATAAGAAATATACGTATCTGCAGACGGTCTGGGGGGTGGGCTACAAGTTTGAGGTGAAAGATACTGAAGATTAACAAGGTATGGATGAAGTTTTTTGCCAGCTATGTAGTCGTGATTATTCTTTCCATGCTCGTCTGGGGCATGGCCTCTTCGTATTTTATTGACGATTACATGCAGCGCCATACTCAGAAACAACTGCTGAGAACGGGTGAGGAGATAAATCAGATTATTGGCCTTACGGGTTTCAGCCAGATTACGAGATCTTTTCTGCGGCTGTTAAGCGCACAATTTGACGGAGAAGTTTTTCTTACGGATACCAACGGGCTGATTGTTGCATCCTCCCATGGGAGAAACGTACAGCTTATACTTTCAGAGGAGATAATCAACGATATACGCGCTGGGAAAAATGTCACCCGATCCTGGGATATGCCCGACAACGAGGAAAAGGGCATAACTGTTGCCACCCCCATTATTCAACATGACCAGGTTTTGGGGGCTATTGTGCTGGTGGCACCGGTAAAGGGGGTAGAAGCTGCAACCAAAGCTGTTCAGTCCCAGGTGGGCCGGGCGAGTATTATTGCCTTAATTCTGGGAGCGGTAATCAGCCTGGGAGTAGCTTATCAGATGACCGCCCAAATCAGGGAAATATCCCGCGGAACGAAACGATTTGCCCGGGAGGATATGGATTGTCGTATCCGGGTGATAACCAATGACGAATTAGGAGAAGCTGCTCAGAGTTTTAATGAGATGGCAGAACGGATTGCTCACAGCACCGCCAAACGCCGCAACCTTTTGGCGGGTGTATCTCATGAAGTAAGAACCCCGCTTACCAATATTCGGGGCTATGTCGAAGCTCTGCGCGACAAGGTGATTCCCCCTGAGGATGTAGACCATACTCTGGACCTGATTCACGACGAAGCCATGTTTATGGAAAGGATGGTCAGTGATCTTATCGAATTATCTCGCATGGAGAGCGAGCACTACCAATTGAACCTGACCGAGGTCAATCTTTCACAGCTTATGGAGAAGGTATCGCGGAAGTTACACCAGCTTGCTGCGAGAAAGAATAGTGTAATTACCGTGGTCGCTGGTCCTGATATACAAATCATAGCTGATGAAGTACGCATGGAACAACTGCTGACTAATCTGGTAAAAAACGCGCTCCAATTTACTGAGAACGGCCAGGTGGTTATTTCCGCCCGTTGGGAAGGGAAATCAGCAGTCCTATCGGTTAGAGACAACGGAATTGGGATTAAAGAGGATGATATCCCCCATTTGTTTGACAGCTTTTACAAGGTTGATCCTGCTCGATCCAGACACCACGCCGAGAGTGGATTGGGACTGGCGATGGTGCAAAGCATAGTAAAGCTGCATCATGGCTCTATCAGCATTGACAGTGAACCCGGGCAGGGCACTACTGTTAACGTAAAAATACCCCAGCATGCAAACAATGTTTTATAATTTGTTCATACTTGCTTAATATTAGTTGGGTATAATCAGATAAACGAAATTAATTGGACTTCACCGGGATAAGGCTAAAGAGTTTGCATAGGGAAGGGAGTGGTGCGTCCATGAAAAGGAATTCATTTATTACCGTAGTCCTGGTATTAATGCTGGGAGTAATGCTCGGCGGAGGTCTGGTGACTCATGGCCAGGATTGGCCCCTGGTCAGGGATCTGATCTCACAGGAAAACTCCCTGACCACCAATGATGACTCATCTTTCATGACGGCGGCCGGTTCAACCTCAGTAAACATTGGACCGACCAATATTGCCGACATGGTTGAAAAAGTCGGCACCGCGGTGGTAAACATTGAGACCAGGGTGAGCGTTACCACCAACAATCCTTTTTTTAACGACCCGTTTTTCAGAGAATTCTTTGGTGACTCGATGCGACAGCGCACCCAGGTGCGAACAGGCATCGGAACCGGGTCAATAATAACCGATACCGGGTACATCCTGACCAACTATCACGTGGTTGAGGGTGCGGAATCAATATCCGTAACCCTGATAGGATCGACCAAGCCGTTGCCTGCAAGTCTGGTCGGATACGATGACCAGTTGGACCTGGCGGTTCTGAAAATAAACGCCGGGCACAAGTTGCCCTATCTAACCCTGGGCAATTCTGACCATACCCGGGTAGGAGATTGGGTGGTAGCAATCGGTAACCCGTACGGACTCGATCACACCGTAACTGCAGGAGTGATCAGCGCTAAAGAGAGACCGATATCTATTGAGGGACGCCAGTATAAGAACCTGATTCAAACCGATGCCGCCATTAACCCGGGGAATTCAGGTGGTCCTCTCTTGAATACCAGAGGAGAGGTTATTGCCATCAATACCGCCGTTAATGCCCAAGCCCAGGGAATAGGCTTTGCCATCCCCATTAATACCGCCAAGGATGTGCTCAACCAGTTGATCAGCAAGGGCAAGGTAGTACGTCCCTATTTAGGAGTCTACCTTCGCGACCTGTCCTCGGAACTGGCAGATTATCTGGGTGTAGTAAGCACCAAAGGTACACTGGTAGCCGATATTATGCCGGGAAGCCCGGCTGACAAGGCGGGAATAAAAGCCGGGGACATAATACTGGAGATAAACGGTATGACCATTAACAATTCCACAGACCTCACCGAGAAAATCAGCAAAATGTCGGTTGGCCAGAAGGTCGAACTCAAGATCCTGCGTGATAAAAAGACTATCACCATCAATTTGACGCTTGAAGAAAAACCATAGAAAAAAGACGGCTGGAAAAGGTATTATTCAACCATTAATCGAATGTTAGAAGTACTTTGAGGTCGAGGACTGATTCCTCGACCATTTACTTGTTTCTCTCATGCATATGTGATGGAATGAAAGCAGCACCTGTTAGCTTGTTATTCCGCCGAAAATATGCTAATAGTTCAAAACATAAACAGGGAGGTACAGTCCAGATGAAAAACGGAATCAAAAGGATTGGGGTACTGACCGGTGGGGGAGATTGTCCGGGACTCAATGCCGTAATCCGTTCAGTGGTTAAATCAGCGATTATTGACTATGATTATGAGGTTATTGGATTCGAAGATGGGTTCAAGGGTCTGGTGGAGAACTCCTTTCGTCAAATGGGTCTTGCTTCCGTTGTCGGCATTCTGCCGAAAGGAGGCACAATCCTGGGAACTACAAACCGAGACAATCCATTTGCATACCCGGTGACTATTGATGGGAAGCTGGTAAAGCAAGATATGTCTTCCCGAGTTTTGGCAAACCTGGAATCCCTGGGCATTGATGCCCTGGTGGTCATCGGGGGGGATGGCAGCTTATCCATCGCCCACGAGATGTCACAACTGGGAGTGCGTGTTATCGGTGTCCCCAAAACCATAGATAATGATTTATCGGCGACAGACTATACCTTCGGTTTTAACACCGCAGTAGCTACTGCTACCGATGCCATAGACAAACTGCATACAACTGCAGAAAGCCACCACCGGGTTATGGTGCTGGAGGTTATGGGACGCTATGCCGGCTGGATCGCATTGGAATCCGGTGTGGCCGGAGGGGCTGATGTTATCCTTATACCTGAAATCCCTTACAACATACAATCGGTTTGCAATAAGGTTAATGAGAGGTACGCAGCCGGAAAGAAGTTCAGCATTGTGGTAGTTGCTGAAGGCGCCCATCCCGCAGGAGAGGGTATGGTGGTCAAATACACCGTAGCCGAGAGTCATGATCCAATACGTTTGGGGGGGATCGGCAACAAGGTGGGGGCGGACATCGAGAGGATCACCGGCATCGAGTCCCGGGTAACCATACTGGGTCATTTGCAGCGCGGAGGCTCGCCGACTCCTTTTGACCGGATACTGGGAACCAGGTTGGGAGTAGCTGCGGTAAAGAGCATTGCCGAGGGACGTTTTGGAACCATGGTCAGCCTTAAAACCCCCAATATTGTAAATGTCCCTCTGCTTGAAGCCATTCATGAGTTAAAGAAGGTTCCAGTAGACGGTGATTTGGTTTTCGCAGCCCGTTCGGTAGGGATCTGCCTGGGTGATTAGGTGTGAGAAGGATGAGCTTGAAGGCCTCACCCGAATCGTTTGCAATATGTTTTCATTAACGTTTATCGGGGGGAATAACATTGGGGTAAAGAAGATCGCAATCCTGGGAGCGGGCGTAATGGGAGCAGGTATTGCTCAAGCGGCAGTTCATGGGGGGTATGAGGTTATCATCCGTGACCTGCAGATGACGCTGGTGCAAAAAGGGCTTAGTACGATATATAATTCTCTAAAAGAAAAGGTACAGGCCCATGAAATTACCAATGAAGAACTGGAACTGATGAAAAGCCGATTAACAGGAACAACTGATTTGACACTGATCCACGATGCCGATATGGTGATTGAAGCCATAATCGAGAATGCATCAGTTAAAAAGCAGGTTTTTGCTGAATTGGACAATCACTGCCGGGAGGATACCATACTCGGCACTAATACTTCGACACTCTCCATCTCCGAGATCGCTTCGGCTACGAAGAATCCCCAACGGGTTATTGGTGTACACTTCTTCTATCCAGTCCCGGCCATGGAATTGGTTGAGGTAGTAAAGGGCCTGCAGACCTCTGAGGATACGGTTACCCGGACATTGGAAGTAATCGGCAACATGGGGAAAAAGGCCATTGTGGTGCAACGGGAGTCACCGGGCTTTGTTGTAAACCGCATACTGGCGAGCATGATCAATGAAGCTATCTGGGTCTATGGAGAAGGTCTCGCCAGTGCCGAAGATATTGATACCGCCATTAAGCTGGAAACAGGAATGAAGAAGGGACCACTTGAGTTGGCTGACATTCTGGGGTTGGACACTCTTTATTCGGGAATAATGTCTCTATATGAGGAATTCAAAGATCCCAAGTACAGACCCCATCCCAGTTTTACCACCATGGTGAGGTCCGGTTATCTCGGCCGGAAAACCGGCCAGGGCTTTTATCGATATGAGTAATTATTTCGAGATATATAATATATATCTTAACGGGATCAAAAAACCGCTGAGTAAGAGGAGGGGGCTTTGTGGTTTGTAAACCCGCTAAACTGAAGGGTCTGTTGATGGGAAGTCTACTGGCGATCTTTTTCTTTGGAACGGTAATCTGGGGTGTGAACTATGCTCTGGGTCCGGAAGACAAGGTGTTCAAAATTGTGCTGCTGGGCCCAACTTACTTGTTTCTTCTGGGGTTCATTGTTATTTGGTTGGGACTGGCGACTATGAAGTATATAGCGGATGAAGACAGTCTGGTCATAACCTGGTTGCACAAACGCTATAACATTCCATGGTCGAAGATAACGGAAGTGATTAAAGTCAGCGGAAGGCTTAACTTTATCAGCTTTTTGGGGGTCAGTTGGCCGGGTTATATAGCAGGTACCTACGACATCAAAGGGGTTGCAACCAGCAAGATTTTTGGCAGCGACTTGGAGCAGCTTCTAGTGATAAAGAATGGTCCTTTTGCCTATGGTATTACGCCGTCGGATGACTTTATCCAATTAATTGCCGAACGTTCCCACCGGGAAGTGACCCCCCTGGACACCTACGAACTGCCCGATGATGTAATCGGCAAGATGATTAACGAAGATTTCGTCTACCTCGGGCTTCAGGCTCTAAACATCCTGATCATAATCTTTCTTATGGCTTATCTGGCCATCTTTTTCCCAGGTTCAGGCGCCAATCCCAAAATAATTTTACTTTTGGTCCTGGCTTTGGGGATATTTGCTTTTAACATGATTAATGCCAGCCGCCTCTATTACTATAATCCAAAGGTGTCACACCTTTTATGGCTGGTTAACGTTATGATCAACATAGCCTTTCTGGTGATATCAATGTCCGTTGTCGGTTTTGGATTTTAATTGGGAAAAATTTTGTAACAAAAATTGAGGCCAAAGAAGGGTAAGAAATGCAGATAGGATTAGTAGGATTAAGTTACTCGGGAAAAACGACATTATTTCAATTGCTTACCGGGATGAAACAATCAAGCAGTTTGCAGGGCAAGGCCAACCACGGCATGGTAAAAGTGCCTGATTCGCGGGTTGATTATCTCTCGGCCCTGTACAAGCCCAAAAAAACAATCTATGCTACGCTGGAGGCGGTAGACATACCGGGCTTGATTCCGGGAGCGGAAAGGTCAACCGCATCTTTTCTCACAGCGGTCAGGGAAGCCGACGTGTTGGTTCATGTAATCCAGGATTTCGAGAACCTGGAAGCGCCGCCCCATGAAGGAGAAATTAATCCGCGGCGCGACCTGGAATTGGTTCTCTATGAATTGCTTCTGGCCGACCTTGATCAGATTGAAAGACGGATTGACCGCATCAAGGCTGGAAAACCGAGTAAGGTAAACCAGGAAGAACTCGTGCTGCTCCAGAAGTTGAAAAATACGTTGGAAGCGGAAATCCCGGTTTCTTCCTTGGAATTGTCACCATCGGAAGAGCTTCTGGTTAGAAACTACCGCTTCCTAACGGCGAAACCATATGTGGTGGTGGTGAATGTTGACGAAGCGAAAATCTCGGACCATGAAGCCAACTGCAACTCGGAAATTGCGGCATTCTGCCGGGAACGGGAGATTCCCTGGCACTACCTTTCCGCCCGGATTGAGAGTGAGATAGCCGAACTGGACGGGGAAGAGCGCCAACTGTTTTTGGAGGAACTCAATATAACGGAATCCGGGCTGGTCACCGTTACCCGTCTGGTATACACCAGACTCGGCCTAATCTCTTTCTTTACAGTGGGGGAAGATGAGGTTAAAGCCTGGACGATAACCAAAGGATTAACGGCTCGTGAAGCCGCGGGGAAGATCCATTCCGACATGGAAAGAGGTTTTATCAGAGCCGAAGTAATCGCATTTGATGACTTTGCCAAGGCCGGCAGCATGACTGCTGCTCGCACCGAAGGAACCCTGCGCCTGGAGGGAAAGGATTACGTAGTCAATGACGGGGATATCATTCATTTCCGTTTCAACGTATAACGTTTTGTTCAAGGGGAGAATCCCTGCTAAACAACGGTATGTATATTAAGACGGTTTTTGAAGCCGATGAAAGCGGCCGAAAGCTGGTTCTGTTTGAACCTGCATAACTGCATTCCGGGTACCAACCGGCATCAGGGAGACAGTGTCTCTGAAATACTCGGGAAGTACCCATACTTCAATTCAATCAGTTCAAAATCGGGGTTATTACCCAGATGCCTATCGATTGCCTCCAGTGTCTCCTGCAGCCCACTGAAATTTGATGAGACTATGGCAAATCCCAGAGTCGCCCTCTGCCAGACGTTATCTTCACTGCTATCCACTATAGAAATGTTGAAGTTGTTCTGCAACCTGGATTTTACGCTGTGAACTATTCGCCTCCGTTCTTTTAGAGACTGCGAAGCAGGGAGGAACAGCTCAATCTTTCCATGTACCGCAAATATCGTGACCATCTCCTTTAGACGAACCTCGACGACATGTCTACTCATATAATAAACCACAGTCTGGAAAAGTAGAAAAGAGGTAGCTTAATGCCAGAAAATCATAGTATTATATATATTTCCGGCAACGTATGCACCAGGTTGGGAGTAACCCCCGGCCAATCAGTTACGGTTACAGTTGGGAATAAAAGTGCTCGCGCCAAAATTGTAAAAAAAAGAGACTCTGAACTGGAAGACGAAACCGTATCATTATCAGAACGATTATCAGCAGCTCTCAACATACCCAGTGGTATTAAACTGGGGGTTACCAGGGCAGATAATAAACTGAAAGTAGGCCCATTGATAGGCATCCTGGCCAAGCAATACCAAAACGGTGTCTTCGGTCAGGATAGTTTTTACCGCAAACTCCTGGCCCAGCTCAAGAAACTCACCTGTATCGGCATAGTATTTACCCCCCAAAGCATTGATTGGGAACGCAAAATGATCCATGGGTATTACCTGCCGAACGGAGTCACAAATAAATGGGCGCGCAGGTGGTTCCCTTTTCCGGACATAGTATATAACCGTTATTTTCGCAAGGATGGCGATCCCTGGTCATACCCAATCCTTAAGCGCATGCAGAAGTCAGGGGTTAAGTCCTTCAATGCCCCCATGGGGAGCAAGTGGAAAATTCACCGCCTGTTAAACCGGGACGGGGAGATAAGAGCACATATCCCGGAGACCCAGGTTCTTACTGCGGTAAACGTCCTCAAGGAAATGCTTCGCAAACACCATCAGGTGTATGTTAAACCGGCAGGCGGATTCCAGGGAAAAGGTATAACTCGAGTCAGGAAAAGCAACGGCACCTATATGTGTCAGGGCACCACCGATATGCAGGAATACAAATACACTGACATCAACCGGGTATACCGACGAACCAGGTCGGCTGCCAAATCCAAAATTATGCTGGTTCAGCAAGCAATTACCTGTCCTTCACGCATAGGCCATTTTGACGTTAGAGCCATGGTACAAAAGGACCATACCGACAAATGGAATATCACCGGGCTGGCGGCCAGAGTGGGGGGGAAAGGCCGGGTAACTACCAATCTTCATACCGGAGGGAAACCGGAAAGATTAGACTCTGTGCTGGCAGCATGCGGTTTCAGGGATAGTGAGATTACTGAAATTATATCCAGCATTAACAAACTGTCCTTGAAAATAGCTGGAACTCTGGAAAAATATATAACTCCAATCGGAGAAATTGGTCTGGATTTTATCATAGATACTACCGGCCGTGTATGGTTTCTGGAAGCCAATTCCAAGCCGGGACGAAGAGCATTCAGTCAAATGGAATTGAATAAGGACGAACGTTTGAGCATAATACGCCCTATGCTTTATGCCCGCTACTTGGCAGGATTCCGAGAGGGGGAGTAGGTATGACCACCAAAACGACACCGAGAATAGATATAAACGGGTCTCAACAAGTCAATACTGTCGAAGATAACGTTGGTACTCCCGCTGCAAATTACGCATCTCCTAAAAAGAAAAACAACGATAAAAATCCTGTAATCGGGATTCTGACCACCAACAAACTTCACAGCGGCAGGATCAAGCCCACCGGGGTTCAGGGGGAGTTGTCCTTCTTAAGTCGCATGGGTCGACGGGTACCGGCTAAAGTATATGTCTTTCATCCCTGGGATATAGACTGGAAAAATAATAAGTTCACCGGATACCGTTTTTTGATTGAAGAAGACGGCTATGGACGCTGGGTTAAGGGGCCGGTGCCGCCCCCCGACGTTGTATATGATCAGATATACACACGAATTGCCGAGCGGCGTTATCTGCAGGACCGGACCCGGCTTAATAAGTTGACGAAAGGCAGGTATTTTAATCCCTGCTACCTTAATAAGCATGTAGTCCACAACTACCTTAAAGATATTCCCGAGATTCGCCCCCACCTGCCTAAAGCCAAAGTATTGAAAGAACCCGATGACTTAACATCCATGCTGACTTCATTTCCGAACCTTTACCTGAAACCAGTAACCGGCAGCCTGGGTCGGGGAATTGTCCGCATTACCCGGGAATCAGGGCGTTTTGTGCTCAAGGGTCGTGGCGGCCGGGTACGATATGCTCTGTCGATTAAGGATGTCTATCGCAAATTCCGAGCTCTTTACGGCCGGAGACTCTACCTTATACAACAGGGCATCAACCTGATTACCCATGAGGGCGGGGTCGTCGACATCCGAACCCTGATGCAAAAGAATGGCAAGGGGACGTGGACCATAACCAAAGTTTACGCCCGGGTGGGAAGAAAGGGCAATATCACATCCAATCTGGCCACCGGTGGAACTGCTCATTCTCTAAGTGAGGTTTTCAAACAATACTTCGATAAAGACAAGATAACTGAAATAAAAAAGAAAATACGTGCCCTCTCGATCAAAGTATGTGAGGCCCTGGAAAAATCGTCCGGGCACATCTTTGGTGAAATGGGGGTTGACCTTGGTGTCGATAAAGACGGGCGCATCTGGATAATTGAGGTCAATTCGAAGCCCCGTCGTACCGTTGGCGGCCAGGGCTCGCCGAAACTCATAACCCTATCCTTCACCAAACCTTTGAGATTTGCTCATTACTTGGCTGTGAACGGTCCATTCCGCCACAGTGACAAACATAATGAGAAGGGTGTTAAATGAAAAGCTCGCCGCCTAAACCAAAAGTATTTCCTTACTCAATTAATAAGCCTCTAATCGGAGTTTTAAGCTGTCCCATCGGCAAGAGGGCCCGGCCGATACTATCCAACTACCGGGAATTGATCATTCAGGGACGTAAACGGGGAATCACCGTGTATGTATTCGAACCCCAGGGTGTTGACTGGAAACGAAGACAGGTTTTGGGATGGACTCTGAGCAAGGGAGCTGAGAAAGGATGGCTGTTATACAAGTTCCCGTTATTTGACGTAGTCTACAACCGGATTCCAAACCGTAACGCGGAGAATAGACCCGAGGTTCAAAAATGTTTTGAACACCTGAAGCGGGAAAATATTCCGTTTTTCAATCCCCGTTATTTGGATAAATGGGTTGTTTATAACCTGCTGGCCAAAGACCGCAAATTGATGGGCCACCTTCCGAAAACCCAATTATTTAGCACGGCCGGCTTACTGGAGATGCTCGACAAAGCTGGTTCTGTATATTTGAAACCGCGTTCGGGCAGCGTCGGACGGGGTATCATGCGCATTGACAAGATGGCATCAGGTTTTCGTATCAACGTCAGAACCGGTAAAGGATACGTGGCATACAACGAAAAAGAGATAGCTGGAATAGCTGCCCGGCTTAAATCAAAACAACCGCAAAAAAAATATATTATCCAGGAGACCATTGACCTGGCCCGGTACCAGGGAAGGATCTTTGACATCAGAACCCTTATGCAAAAAGACCTTCAAGGGCAGTGGAAAGTAACCGGAACCGGAGCAAGGTGGGCGGCAAAAAATGCATTCTTAACTCATGTGCCCAATGATGGCCAGGTAATCCCCCTGAAAAATGCACTGAGCGATGTCCTGGAGAATAGCGAAATACGAATGCATGTGATATATGACCGCATTATGGAACTGGCGTATGCCGTGGGCACCTGTATTGACCGTAACAGCGATATGCCCTTCGGAGAATTATCGCTGGACATCGCTTTGGATGCCAACCTCTCCTTATGGCTGATCGAAGTCAACTCCAAACCCTTTCGCTTTGATGAACCTGGTATCAGGATACTGTCCAGGAATCGGGTTCTCGATTATGCCACCTTTCTAACACGATCGAAATAGAAGGGAAGCGAAACCTCGTGACCGTAAAATTCATATATGCCAGCGGTGAAACCGCAACTAGACTCAGCAAAATGCTTTTAGAGTACAACCGTCGTACCGAAATCAGTGAACAGACAATCGGCTCAACATCACATAAGCTGTTCACCATTCCCCATAAACCAACGCAAAAAATCATCGAAATAAACGAACCGAACGCGCTCCGGCTCGCGTTATCACCTGCAGCCAAACAAGTATTTCAATGGCACCGCCTTGATGCACCTTCTTCTGCTCAGAATATAATCCGGGAATACAAAGTAATAATAATGAATCTGGTTCCACTCAGAGTCTGGAGAAAATCGTCCGGTGATACATCTTCCGATGTTGATGATAGCAACAGCAGATGGATTCTGATTAAGGCCGAGGATGATGACAAGGAGATCAAACGAATTACCGCCGCTGCCCGCATCGCGGTTCAGGCCCTAGGCCTTGATTTTGCCTTGGCCCATGTCGGCTTTACCAAGCTGCGCAAAGCGGTAATTTTTGAGGTGGATCCGTCTCCAGCCCTGACCCCTAAAACAATCAAAACTCTGGTTAACTTCCTGACCGCCCCTCCCTACCGGGTTGCAAAAGAGGAGGTAAAACTGGGTGCTGATCCAGAATTTATTTTAATTAATAGAGATACGGGAAAGATGGTCCCCGCATCCCGTTTTTTGCCTCGTCAGGGTAAAGTCGGGTGTGACAGCATAAGGATTCCCAACCGCCAGCAGCGGCCTATAGGAGAACTGCGGCCGGAACCATCAGCATCGCCGCTGATTTTGGCCGAAAATATTCGCAAGACGCTTCTTCAGGGTGTAAGACTGCTGCCGTATAGCAATATACAATGGGTTGCGGGCAGCCAACCGACCAACAACTATCCTATTGGCGGCCATATCCATTTCAATGTAGACTGTTCAAGCAAGCTGCTGCGGGCTCTTGATAATTACCTGGCCATTCCAGTTTTTCTAATGGAAAACAGCACAACCTCAAGCATGCGCCGCACCAAGTACGGCCTATTAAGCGACTTCCGCCTCAAGGAGTATGGATTTGAATACCGTACTATTTCCAGCTGGTTAGTAAGTCCGGAAATATCAAAGGGCGTATTGTGCCTGGCAAAGCTGATTGTAGATAACTACATGGAACTGAGTGCCAATTATTTCACACGTATCGATGTCCAAAGAGCCTTCTATTCTGGAGACAAATCATACCTGCGCAATTTGTACCCGGAGATCTGGCAGACCATTACCGCGCTGCCGGATGCGAAAAAGTATGCCTCCCACCTGGAGCCGATTAACGAGCTGTGCCGGAATGCCAAGGAGTGGGATGAATCTAAGGATATCAGAGAAACCTGGGGTATTCCTATCCCTAAAAAAAAATACCGGGCGGAGAACAAATCTAAGAAGAGTTCATCCACCCGAGTAAACGTCCGTATTAGATAGTCTTACAACATGCCCAGATGGTTTAATAGGGTTTTGGCTGCTTTGACCCCGTTATTTACTCTTATTGACTGCGCTGATTTGCGGCAGGTCTCTAACGTGAAGGCTTTCACTCCGAGATGCTGGGCAGCAGCTCGGGCCAGGGTACCCTGGTAGGGGTATTTGACCAGCGTGAAATGCTTGCTCGGAGAGCCTATCCCTTTATTCAGCGCATTTATGATTTTCAATCCTACAGTCCTGCTACCGCTGATAGGATAGTAAATGAGAGTCTGCCCGTATGAACTTGGTTGAATCTTATGATAATTATAGCCTTCGTGTAAATCAATCAGATAGTCCACATCGTATTTTTTGATTGCGTCCCAGATCGATTGTGAAGTATTTTTGGTACATTTACCATTCTTGGTTCTCGGGAAGGTTCTATTCATGTCACCTACCCCTGGCGAAGTACGAGTGCCCTTCTGAACTGCAACTATATTGGCTCGAGGAAGAACCAACAAGGTCCCTTTCTTGGGCCGCAAATTCTTGATCTTATCAGCTGCTTTGGGTCCGGAAGTCTCATTTCCATGTACGCCGCCCACAATCATCACGACCGGACCCGGTTTTCCACTCTTAATAACATATAACGGGGTGGCTTGACGGGCGGTATTTTTGGCCAAAGTTACTTTGGTGACCGTAGCTGCCTGTGCTTCCGGGTTCGTCGGCGTAAACCCCGGGAATGACGGTATCGAAGCCGCCACCAGACTAAGGCCTATAATTATCGCTGCTACAGTAAAACCTTTGAACTTCTTTAGTCTTCTTCCGAAACTCATAATTACTCCTTTCCTTGCATAAAGCAACTAATGGAATCTTGGGATCAGATACCTTCCCAGGAACAACAAAGAACGGAAGGTGTTTCCGGGGATTTAAGGAACCTGTGGCCTGCAATAATGTAAAAGCTGCAATAACAGCAGAACATGCTTGGAGACACCGGATTACTTTCGATATCTTAAGGTTTTTATTGCATACCTAAATACTTGAGTGCAGCTCTTACTGCCGTAGTATGACGTCCAATCCTGCTGTTCAACGATTCCAACCGGCATGATTCTATGACGTAGCTGTGACATCCGAGAAACTGACCGGTACTCCTGGACAACTCACCCTTAAGAGGATATCTTACAGTGCTGAACCTCTTGCTTGGGGTTGAGATGCTCTTGTTAAGAGCACTTACCATCCGATCGGCCAGGGCTTTCGTATCCTTGTTTGGATAATAGATAACTGTTTGACCCCAGGATGACGGGGTTTGCAGATGGTACTTGTACCCCTCATGAAGGTCGATCAGATAATCGACACGATAGCTCTAGCCAAGGGGTCATCAGGCTTGTCCGATGATGTCTTAGGAAAGGACCTGTTCAGGTCCCCAACTCCCGGTGCGGTTCGTGTTTTATTCTGCACTGCTATACGATTGGCTTCTGGTATCACCAGAAGCGTTCCATTTTTTACTGAGTAGTTTTTAATGAGATGAGCTGCCTTGTATCCTGCAGGCTCATTACCATGTGTTCCCCCGACTACCATGACAACCGGACCGCGTACTCCACTTTTTATAACATAAAGACTGGTTGCGTACTTGGTTCCACTGGCGATGGTCTTAACTGACCTGTTGGCCGCTAATACGCTCGGGGTCTCGATTGACAATGGTTTTAATGAGACCGTAGGTGCAAACAAGCTGAAAATCAGTACCAATACAATGCCTTGCACTAAGCATATAGCCTTCTGGGTTTTGCATTGCTTCAGCAGATAATCACCTCCCTGCGATTGATTATGGTCTCGCCCCAGGCACTTCTACATATTACGACATATTGCCTCCTGTTTTGGGCATGTAAGTCATGGTGGACAAACCATATTTTGTCCAGGTTTGTAGGCTCTTTCCGGATACGGAGATTCTTCCGACTGGAAACGTTGGTGTGATATCGACAGGTATGCCATATATCTCCAGCATAAAAGTGTGGTAGTGAGGCGGGATTAAAAATGGGCTAATTACGGCCATTCCTTCGATAGGGGAGGGTAGTGACTGCCGAAAAACTGGGTTTTGGTATTAAATGGTTGGTTAGGCGGCTTGGTTCGAAATTATTTTCTGGGTCTCCAAGTATTATATGGTTCTTTTTGAATATACAGTATATTGTTTACATAATGTTGGTTAATTGCAATTCGCAACAGGGAATTGAGCCATTTGCTTACAATGGTAAAAGGCCTGATATTTAACTTTTTCCAGGTAATAATTATCCATAATATGAATAAACACTGCGCTGCATCCTGTACAATTTTTTGGCCAGTATTATGTAGTCGGCATCACAGGCATGTAAAAACTAGCAATGCGCAACCCATACCGTTTTCGTTCACTGATATTTTCGATATCAATCCTCTGTTTTCAGCCCAGCCCGCACTTATTAACGCCACGCAATTGAATAGTACACCAATGCCTCCTCGAACTTAACAGATATAGCCAGGAATAGCATAATACCAATCACGGCAGTACGGGTCTCTCTGGTCTTTTGCTCAAACCTGGTTTTGTCATCGCACCCCGATTCCACCAGCTGTAAAATAACGGCGGAATCTAACGTCAATGACCAAATACCTTGGGGAGGACAAAATCGTTCAAATTTGAGCCTTATATTGCATCCTATTATTTGCCAATTTGCCAGGCACTGAAATCATTTTCCTTCTTGACCTCTTTTGCCTAATATAAGCTTTACAAAACCCCTCTAAAGCAAGAAACTGTAATGCGGATGCGATAATCTTACCTGTATAAAACCCGGATAGTGAGCAGAGTGTATCAGTTTTGCCGAGCAGATTGGTCCACTTTTTGGTTTGGTTAACATTCGCAGACATTGGAAATAATTGTCACAGCCGGTTATATTATTATTCCTAGTCACACAAAATGTAATCCAATCATCAAAACGGGAGGTTTCAGTATGCCGGAAGAGTTTAAGCCTGGATGCCAAAGACCACCCATAAAACGCAAGACTTTAGATGCCAGCACAGCACCGGAGCCGGAAGTAAAGGAGGCAAACACATTTATGATAAAAGTAGGAAAACCAGCCCCAGATTTTACGGCTGCTGCCTTTCATAAGGGAATATTCGTGAATGTCAGCCTATCAGAATTAAAGGGCAAATGGGTAATACTGTGTTTCTATCCAGGTGATTTCACATTCGTTTGAGCTACAGAAATTGCAGCAGTTGCTGCGAAGTATCCGGAATACCAGAGTCTGGGTGCAGAAGTTCTTTCCGTAAGCGTTGACAGTGTCTTCGTACACAAAATGTGGAATGACCATGAACTGTCTAAGATGATGGGAAATGATATACCGTTTATGATGTGCTCCGACCAGGATGGCAGCATCGGCAAAGCTTATGGAATCTATGACGAAGATAGCGGTGTTGAAACCCGCGGTAGATTTATAATTGACCCGGATGGGATTATTCAGGGTTTTGAAGTCCTAACGCCACCGGTAGGCCGCAACGTAAGCGAATCAATTCGTCAGTTACAAGCATTTCAGGTAGTAAGAGCTTCAAATGGTATGAAGCTACTCCCGCTTGCTGGAAACCGGGCAAACAGACGCTAAAGCCAGAACCAGAATTAGTCGGCAACGTGTGGAAAACATGGAAAGTGGACCAGGCTTTTGAAGAATGAAAGCCCGGAGAAATACAAGATAATAAAACAGATTAAAAGACCGAAGGCCGATTCTTCGGTCTTTTTACCACTTCTTTAACTTCCGATAATGAGCATTATGTAAACTTGCAGTCGGACTGCTACTACATCGTTTTTTGCTACTGCAAGTTTACATTAATGCTCCTCATGTTCTTTAGTTCATGAACCTTACTTCTCATGCCTGGCAGCAGTGGGCGGATTTTGTCATGCGCACCCTCCTGTCAAGGGTAAAGGCTGCGCCCGCTTATTATCGACGTGAGAGACGGCTAAAGCCTTTTTCGGAATCCAGCATATGAAAGTTTTATTCTGCTTCTAATTCGCGCCCTTGACAGCAGGGAACCCGCGCATGGAGAGAGTGACGTTGAGGCTGCCAGGCAAGCCAACCCCCTTTTTCCCTGCCCTGGGTATCACCCCGCGCATTTCGTCGCGCTTAATCGCTAAAATTTCCCCCGCTGTGAGGTTTTTTATTGAGAGGGTTACCACGGGTTACCTTTGATTGAAAAATGATACTAAGTCAAGTAAATAAAGAGAACCAATCAACTCATCTACTCACTTCTGATAAAACCCCGTATTTTCAGGCTTTCCAACGTTTTGGCTTCAATAGTTTCGACCTCAGTTATTTCTATAGTATCAAGATAGATATAGAAGCATTTTTTTGGCTTCCTGCGACGGCCGTCCCAGGGCCCCCCCAACCCCTTGTCCGGCCGTCGTTGAAAATCAAATTCCCTGCCTGTTTTCTGCATGAATCAGATAATTGTACCTAGAGGGCTTACCCTTTGAAGAAAAACGATGTATGAGGGCCTGGGCTTGCAAGTCTACATAATAACTGTTCCACGAGGCAGCAAATGGCTTTTCTGATTCTCTAACTTACCTACCCCGGCTGCCTCCCGGAACATGAGCATTATGTAAACTTCAGTTCGGGCTCCTACTACATCTGTGTGGAGGTTTACACAAAATCTGAAGCGGTCTTTCATTTTGGGTACGGATGCGATTACACCGTTTCCACGAGATCCCCTTTAGTTATTCTCCCGCCTTTAGAACCCTTCAAAACAATCCTTCGCTTGGCTGCAGGCTCACTCCCAAGGGTTTTGGTCACTATACTGGGATGGTCCTCTTTGCCAACCTTCGTTACCTCCAAGACGACATCCTGACCCAGCCTGATCCTGCTACCAGCTGTTAATTGGAACAGTCCATGCCCTCATTCACATGTTTAAAGCCCAGCATTATGCCTGGGCTTTTGTCGTTTCTGGGTACTTTTTGATGGAATATCTGCAATTATAATATAATTAAGAAACAGACCCATTCGAGAATTTCGGTCAACAATTCTAAGGGGAAGAAAGGAGATGTGAACGCAAACCCTTTCGTTGCCGGCAGCGGCTTCGCCCGGCTGCAGAGTCGAAAAACAGCACGTTATGCCAGGAAACACTTACATATTAGCCAACAGGAGTTAACACGCATGAATAAACACATAATAAGGTTTTTATTGATGGTGACTATGCTGCTGACCATGCTGCCGGCAATGGCTTCAGCTGCAGACGGCGATACATTTGGCGAAGGTGACTTTACCTATAAGGTACTGTCTGAGTCAGATGCCACCGTGGAGGTTAAAATCAATGATTCATCAATTTCCGGCGATATTGAAATTCCTTCTACGGTAACACATAATGACAAAACTTATAATGTCACAGCGATCAGTAAAGAAGGCTTTCGGGGCTGCTCAAATCTTACCAGCATCACCATACCTGACAGTGTTACCTCTATCGGCAACTCTGCCTTTCAGACCTGCCAAGGCCTTACCAGCGTAAGATTTCTAAGAAACACACAATAGGAGAAAATGCTTTCCTAAACTGCCTTTACCTTACTACTGTCTATGTTCCCGCTGCTTGGACCGATGGGGATTCGGTTACACTACCAGGTAAAGGTGAATTCACCACCGGAGCAGAAACAATGGCACTGGTGAGGGAAGTTGCCTTCCTCGGCCTGACTGCCAACGGTGTATCAAAAACAACGACTACGACCGAGCTGACCCTAACCTTTGACAGCGCTTTTACGAGTCTTACAGCTGATAACATTACCTTAACCGGCGCAGACAAAGGCTCTTTAAGCCCCACAGAAACACCCGGCATACATACTGGCTATTTCCGACATTAAGGTAGCCGACAGCGCCAGTGTAACCGTTGAGGTTGCTAAAACAGGTTTTGCTTTTACCCCGTCCAGCAAAACGGTGGCGGTGTATGTATACGATACTACTCCCCCAACAGGCTATAGTGTAAATATTGACCAGGAAGCCATAAACAACGACAACAAGGCAGCGATGTCCTTCACTTTCGCAGGCGCGGAGGTTGGAGCAACCTACAACTATACGGTGACAAGCACCGGAGGTGGAAGTGTAACCGGAAGCGGTACTATAGAAACTGTCGACCAGCAGATAGGAGATATAGATGTAAGCGGACTGGGAGACGGAACGCTTATCCTGATTGTTACCTTGATCGATTTGTCTGGAAATTCCGGAGCTATAGTGACAGATACGGTAAGTAAAAATACTGCTGCGCCTATGGACGCGGCAGTCCCAGTGATCATAAGTGACTTAAGCACCACCCAGGTGGAATATAACCAGAATGCGGCAGCAGCACCCCTGGATGCCACCGCAACAGTAACCGATGGCGGCACCATAACCTATCAATGGTACAGCAACACCACCAACAGCACCGTGGGGGCAACAGCCCTGGGAGTAACCACTCCTGCCTATACCCCGTCAACGGCCACAGTTGGAACCACTTATTATTACTGTGTAGTTACCAATACCAACAATGCTGCAACTGGTGCTAAAGCTGCCCAGACCATCAGTCCCATTACCGGTATTAAGGTCAATTCAGCCAGCGGCGGAAGTAATGGAGGCTCAGGCAGCAGCGGTGGTGGAGGAAGCAGAGGATCCAGCTCCAGCAGCACCGTATCCAATACACCGGTTATCACCGTATCCGAGGTAAAGAGTGAGCTTTTCAGCAATCCAGAAGATGTAAAGGTAGAAGCTGATGTAACAAGTGCCTTTGGCCAGTCCGTAACTGTGAAAATTACCGATGCTGCTGCTTCCCAAGACGAAATATTCTCCCTGGCAGGTGCCAGTGATAAGGTATATCCCTTTGACATCAGCCTGTATTCCAAAGATACTGGCGAAAGAGTCCAGCCCAAAGATGGTTACAGTGTCAAGATAACCCTGCCGGTACCGGAGGAACTGCTGAATGACCGGGAAAAGATCAAAGTAGTTTACGGCAAGGACGGCAAGTTGGAAACATTGAAGTCAGAGCTTATCGAAAAATGGGGCAAATGGTATATCACCTTTGAGGCAATCCATTTCAGCCCTTATGCTTTAATCGTAAGCGCGGAGGAACCAGCCCAACCCGAAACAGACTCCTGGATCAATCCTTTCAGCGATGTAAAGACAAGCGACTGGTATTATTTCGCCGTGCAGTATGCCGTCGAAAAGGGTTTGAAGTTATCCAAATTGCAGACAAACACTACGTTAAATTCCAGTCCTTTTGCGCTTTCAACTGTAGATATCTTCACTGTGCTTTCATTGCGGTCAAACATTCTTTTACTCTCGAAATTCTCCGAAAGCCAATAGTAAGGAATTCCTTGTTTTTTAAAGGTATTGATGAGGATCTTAACATACGGGATAGACATCTGCTTTACCCGGTAAAACACTGCAATCTGTGAATAATCAATGTTTTCTATATAATGAAGTCGTTTGATTTCACTTGCTATCGACCGGGCCTCGTCATGAAAGCTGCTTGTCTTTTTTACAAAAGGGGCTGGACCTTTTCGACGGGTAGACTGGGGAGGAATAATCTCCACAATCCCTTCACTACGCTCCGAACGTTTTGTCGGATTAAAGTGTTCATACATATCCCAAGCAAACTGTACAATCTGTTCTGTATTACGGTAATTGATGGTCAAAATCCGCGACCGACCGCGAAAAGAAAGTCCCAGTTCCTGGCTATATGATTTGCGGCGGTAAATCTCCTGGGCACGGTCCTCGACCAAGAGCAGTGAGCCGGTTTCTGATTTGAGAGTTGATAAGACTAAGCGCAGCCATGATGATTCCAAATCCTGGCCCTCATCAATCAGTATTGCATCGTACAGGGGACCACTGAGTTTCCCCTGCTCTATCCCCTGGCAAACTCGTAGTATTTCTTCATCGGGTATTTCGTTTGCCGCTTTCTTTATACCCCAGTGTTTGGCAACCCAGAAATGAAAGTTGCATACCTCAATCGTGCTGTTGTTATCAGCCTCAATTTCCAGATTATCGATTACATGCTGGATATAACGAGATAAGGTCACATTATAACAGAGAACGAGAATTCTCCAGCCGGGGTTAGTTTTTGCCAAGTATTTTGCCCGGCAGGACAGGATCAGGGTTTTTCCACTACCGGCGACACCACGTAAAAGACGGTGCCCTTCGCCCAGGGCTTTGGCGAGGTTTTCTTGATGCAGATCCATTACCTTCATGTCCCTTAGAGACAGTAGCACTTTTTCTTCATACTGCGGCATGGATTCTGCAACTTGATACTCTGTTTTATTCGCGGCAATACGGATTTCGGGAAACAACAGAAACCGGATATGTTTTATATCCAGTTCATTTAACGGCTCCCACCGCGAAAAAGTGTTACCCTTCATCTCCTGAAGCTTAACTAACAAGTGATCAATGCAAAAGTTGGGGTGCTCATCGTTGATCTCGTCACGAGTTAAGACTTGATGCGCGGGTAGAATAGAAGCCGCCCTTAATTAGGACTTCCTGGTCGAGACGGGTAAACACAACTCCATGAGCGTAGGGGAATTTTAACTTACCCTGATAAGGACCATCATGAGCGACTAACTGGAAATCTTTCTTAATATATCAGCTATCGCGAACGAGTAGCGTCTCGCTTGGGATAATGGGCATTTTTGATTGATGACTTCGCCATTGATATTCAGTGTCCATTCATTATTTGAAATACTCAGGATGGACCTCTTGGTGTAGTCTTTAACCTCCAGGACCACTATCCCCAGATCCGGTCCAACCACGACAATGTCGGGCCGGAGACCTGCAATGGATGGTTCGTAATAAACTGTGTAGTTATCAGGGAGTTTGCGCAAGGTATGGATTAGGCGGCCCTCTCCGCGAGTAGCAAACCTGGGCCTCTCCGGCACAATCGCTGCCATCGACTGTCCTCCAGATCCATATTATCTTAAAATGTTCTTCATAATTCAACTATTTCCTCCCGGATGTGGGGATATTTCGGGATATGAACCGCAATTGAACATCAAATCAAACCATCCATGCGGCTACATGCCGAGCCTAACCGCGCATCAAGGTTTCGTGACCGAAAATCGCTCGTAATTCGGCTTTCCTCGTCCTCAACCACCGGTGATAAACATTTATTATCAATTGGTAGGAAATGCGGTATCATTAATGGGAAGGCTTTTCCGTTTGACATTCTGCCCCAAAAAGAGAGAATATGTAATTTAGCATGGCATGTCTGATTTTTTGGGTTTTTGTACCTAAAGCGGCGGGGTTGGGCGGAGGTGCAAGGTTTGGAGTTAAAAGAAAGGTATGCAGATACATGCCGGCAGGTACGGTCAAAAAGGATAGACAAGAAAACACTCATCAAACTTAAGGCGTTTCTGGAGCTGACGAAAAGCAAGCAGACATTTCTCCTGCTCATTACCGGGTGGGCAGGTTACTGTTCTGTCGGCCATACGGTAATAGACGGGGCTACAACATTGTCCCTGCTGGGCAGTCTTTACCTGGCCATCTGCGGGAGTACAGTGCTTAATATGTTTGTCGATCGCGATATAGATGCCAGGATGCCAAGGACCATCGAGCGTCCGCTGCCTGCCGGGGTTTTGTCGCCACGGGAAGCTCTGACTTTTGGTCTGCTGATCTCCCTGCTTGGCATTACCTGGGCGTTTGCTCTGGACTTTTTGTTTGGTCTGGTTGTTTTTGCCGGTTTGTTTTTCCATGTCGTGGTTTATACCATGTGGTTGAAAAGAAAGACGCCTTTTTCAGTAATGCCCGGAGGTATCGCCGGGGGGATGCCCGTTTTGGCGGGGCGTGTTTTGGGAACGGGAGCAATTGACCTCGTGGGGGTGCTTTTGGCTCTGGCTGTTTTGTTGTGGATACCCATCCATATCTTGACCTTTGCCACAAGGTATGCGGAAGATTATAAGCTTGCCAGTGTACCCACTTTCCCCGCTGTTTATGGAATGAGTAGAACACGGTTGGTTTTGGCCGGCTCAACCATCCTGACCGGAATATCTATGACGTTGGGAGTCTTTTTGAGTGGTGTGACCGGCCCTTACCTGTTGGCCGCCATTCTGGCTGTTGTTATACTCATTGTCTTAACAGCCTTTTACTCCGCTTATCCGTCGCCCAAACGAAACTTTATGCTGTTTAAAGCAGCCTCCATTTATATGCTGGTTTCGATGTTGATGATTGGTTTAACCGGAGCCAAATAATCTTACCTCACCCTAACCGACATCTTCTCCCCAAACCTGATTAACTGCTTCATTCCGGCCCCTTGGCTTACACCCGCCAGGATATGCTCTCTATTTGTGGGCAGCCACCTGGTTCCGGCTAGAACTGTAATCCCGGTTCCTTTAAAGGCTTCAGGGTATAGAGGTGTGCTGGAACCTACCATCACTATCTCCCGCGCATTCGAGCAATAGCTTAAGATTTTTTCCAGTGTTCTATTTATAAGGGTGGAACTGGTAATAAAGAGTACCTGGCATTTGGGCAGTAATTCGGGTTGAGCGCTTTCCATGTAAGCCCTATCTCTGAAGCTTTCATCCCGCTCAAAGACAAACAGACGATCCGTTTTGTCGCGCAGGCTTTTAATCAAGGGTTCGATATACCCAATGACCCCTACCTGATCGGTATCCCTTATTGCCACGGAATATGCGGCATCGGGGCCTTGTGGATTGTATTCCTGTTCCAAATTCTCGTAATCGGCTACGGAATTCAATACTGCCAATCCCACGGCGGAATCGATAGCATTTTTACCCCTCAGAACCCAAGTGGCAATCTCGTCGGCAGACATCCCTATTATATTCCCTGCTTGAGAAAGAGCCGGACAATTATGCCCCGTTTCGTTCCTCAACACATAAGTTACACCTATCGGCCCCCCATCGAGTTCGACGGCTATTAGGTGCAGACCTATCCTTATGTCTATTACCCTTCTCCCTGCAAGTCTTGGCTTTGCGACCTCATAAATGCGTTCCAGGATCATGCCGAATCTCTCCTCAATGAAATACTGGTCCCTCTTAATTTAATCTGTTCTTAAGTGATTATGCAAAGGCCTGCTTTCGTTACCTTTTGGGCTGATGTCCTTTTTTTCTCCAAAATGCGGTTCTGCCGCCATGATTTACTTGGAGGCACTATAAAGATGATGAAGAAATCACTAGTAGTGGGTCCACAATATTCAGACGAGGATGATTTTGGAAGGGTATTCTCTTCCGGTAGTAATGGTATTTGTATATGGACGCGAAGATACCAGCGGGCGGTTTCATTGCTCATCGGGTGTACAGGCTGAAAATCTCAAGACATAAGGAGTCTAAATGCCTGGTCGCCATTGGACGGAAGATGCAGCGCCCCTAATAAGGCGTCATGCCACCGCGGCAAAAGCGATACCGACTGCCGGGGTATGCGAACCAATCCTGTTCGAATAAATCCTCGTTCTACCCGGTAAGGCCCTGGGTTTGGGCCGGGGCCTTGCCCTTCCGGACATCCGCATTTTTCGATGAGGTGCTTATCGACATTTCGCTTATTGATGCGCATTTAGTTTTCGAAGAAAGGAGTATCTTGATGCGTATTGCTATGCGTATTGCCAAGGTTTTTAAGAGCAAGAAGAGCATGGCCGTCTTGGCTGCAATAATCAGTTTAAGTCTGCTAGCGGCTTCGGTCCCATCTTTCCCCGGGATTTCTGCCGCCTCTGCCAATGCCCGGGCAGCGACTGTTACCAAGGTAACCCTGGCCCAAAATACGGTTAACCACAAAACCCCGATGTATATTATCGACAGCGGGAAACCCGGTCCGAATGTGATGATTGTCGGCGGGGTTCATGGCGATGAGACTTCCGGCCCCTTGGCGGCTGACGAGATAAAAAATATAAGGGTAATAAGAGGTACCCTGCTGGTTATCCCCCGGGCCAATATTGCCGCCGTTGAAAAAGGAACCAGAACCTCCAGTATTGGGGACTTAAATCGCGATTTCCCCAGAACCAAGAACGGAAAGGCGGGAAGTAAAACTGCTCAGTCAATATGGGATGCAATCAAGAAATATGAGGTCAATTATCTGATCGACCTGCATGAAGGTTACAACTACCATAAGATTCAGCCGAGCTCGTATGGACAAACTCTCATCTACTATCCTATTAGCGGCGCCAGAACCGTTGGACAGGTAATCATAGATGAGTTGAATAAAGGGATAGGCTCTCCGAGCAAGCATTTCACGCTGGTCAAGTATCCTTACGAGGGTACCCTGGCGAGAGCGACCGCGCAACATTTGGGAGTAATAGCCTTTACTCTGGAAACCTGCCGCAAATCCGCGCAGTCAATAAGAATCAATAACGGGATCAAAGCAACCAAAACCCTATTGCGTTATCTTGATATGTACTAGTAATCTGACAAATATTAAACCGGGCGGCTGAGCGCTCTCATCGGCTCTTGTCCGCCCGGTATCCCTTCCTTGAGTTCTTTCGGTGACACATCACGGAAGGAGGCCGGTCATTTTCCATACGGGAACGCAAGCGGCCAGCCCGATAATTGAAATTATCATATATGCCACCGAGAGCTTAATCATCTTGCTGTGAGAAACCATATCCCCGGCCGCATAGTAGCCGGCCAGGTAGGTGGAGTTCTGGTAAAACATATGAAATACGTTTACCGAGGCCAGGATAACAAAGGCGGTTACAAAGGGGTTGATTCCGGCGCTGACGGCAAAAGGCGTTACGATAACCGTGAATATGGTAAAGGTGGCGATCATCGATACAATAAAGAAACGAACCAGATAGATGGCCAGGGCCCCCACAATAATATAGAGCCATATGTTTGATACCATCGGAATAAGGTAAGGGCCGGCTACGGAACCGATCCATTTATCGATGCCCAGTTGGGGGAAGACGGCTCCAATGTTGATAATGCAGCCGATAAATATCACTGAATCCCAGCCTATTCCGGTCCTAAAGTCGTGGCGGCTTATCACATCCAAGCCCAGCAGTATACAGATAGCGAAGACGGCAACAATGGCTGCCGATACTCCATGCACCCTCTCCGTCATCCACAAAAGCAGGCAGGCAAGCAGGACGACACTGACGATCTTTTCATTTCGCGACATCGGGCCCAAATCAATAATCTGCTGTTTAATATACTGCTTATCCACCCGTACATCCTGTTCAGGTTTATAGAGAAATTGAATGGCAAAATACCCGGCGAAGGCTATCACCAGGGTCCAGGGAAGAGCGTTAACAGCCCAGGCAGTCCAGGTCATCTGGGCCTGCACTGCCGGCGGCAGTAATCCTTTGATGGTATAACACATAAATGATGAACTGAGGAAGGCCGGACCGCTAATCCCAAAACCAAGAAACATAGCCCCGAATAGGCCGGCTGCACCTCTGCTGTCTGCTTTGTAACCCATTTTGTCGCTGATACCCTTCGCGAAGGGGGCTGCCATGGCGCATTTCGCGGTCACACTGGGAATCATAGGCCCAATCAGATTGCCGGCTGCCACCAAAGCCGCTGTTTGCCCCTTAAATGTAGCCGGGAACAACTCCATGACCTTTAACGAAACGCGGTTCAAAAGACCGCTTCTGGCCACCGCCACCCCGAGCCCAAACGCTGCGATCAGCAGGAACCAGGTATCACTGGAGAATTGGGCAAAGGCAGTTTTGAATGGGACTATCCCCGTACCGGCCCAGGCCCCACACATGAGGAGTGCCGTAACATAATCGGGAAAGACTTCGAAGATCCAGAATACCACCGCACAGAAGAATATACCTAACCCCACCATAGCCGGATGGGTTAATCCGGCCAATGGTTCGATGATGGCCATAACCAGAGCGATAGTAAGGCCGGTTATACCGCCAATAATACGCTTATTCATGACGTACTCCTCCAACCGCAGACTAATTGGGATTCTTACTTTGGCTATCCCGCCTTCGAATACCTAATAATCTTTTCTTCGCAACCCACCTATAACCTTCTGTGCAGGGGGAAATTCGTAACTCAGTCCGCACAATCATACAAAAAACAATGAACCATAGCATGGGCGCCGTGTTAAAACAGCAGGTGACAAAACACACCATAACCGCAAGCAACCCTGCCATGGCTCAATAGATACACAGTCTCGTTATCTAAAACACCTTCTCCAGCCCAATATGTCCATGGTCTGTATATTTGTGGGTAAATCCTGCTTTTTTGAGCACATGAAGCATGGATTGATTTTCAGACAGCACGGTAGCAGTAAAGCTCAATATACCATTGTTTTGGGCTAGATACGTTAAATGTGCCAGCAGCATCGAGCATATCCCATTATTCTTATAATGATCACTGGTGGCAAAGCTGACTTCAGCGGAATAGTTGGTTTCGTCAACAAAATACTGCCCCAAACCTACTACTTTTTCGTTGCCTTCCTCTTTGATTATGGCCACAATCGATACACCTTTGGCGTTATCTACCGTAATTATGTCCTGCAATTGTTCGTGCGACACATATGGGAACGGCGAGAAGAACCTCAGATACAGGCTTTTATCAGAAAGTGAGTTGAAGAAATCCCTGAGGCGGGGTTCATCACTGATTATGATGGGCCGCAGGAGGATATCAAGTCCGGTTTTTGTCTTTCTATGAGCTTCATAGTCCTGAATGTACTTGCCTCGAGGCCCGGGAATAAATTTCTGATCTTTGTAAATGAGGTTGCGGGCTTTGGCTTCTTCAATAAGCCAGGGCCTGAAGTTGGGATGGGCGATAGCTATTAATTCCATGGCTCTTTCCCGCAGGTTCTTCCCTCTCAGGTAGGCTATCCCGTATTCCGTAACTACATACTGCACATCACCCCTGTGCACACTTACGCCTGAGCCTTCCAGGAGGTTGGGAACTATTTTTGAAACCTGTCCTTTCTTGGCAGTAGATTTTATGGCTATGATTGACTTCCCTTTTCTCGATATGAGTGTTCCCCGCATATAGTTCGCAAAGCCACTGATGCCGCTGTAAAAAACATTCCCCAGGGATTCGTCGGTAGCTTGTCCCGTAAGGTCGATTTCAAGAACCGAATTTATCGCGGTCATATTATCATGTCGAGCGATGTTCATAATATTGTTAACATAATCAAGTCTTCTAAGCTCCACCGCGGGATTATTATTTATATACTCGTATGTCTGTTTTCTGCCCAAGCACAACGATCCAATAGTCTTTCCCTTGTTTAATGTCTTTTTGCTGTTGTCAATAACCCCTTTTTTCATTAAGTCAACTATGCCATCAGTTATAAGCTCCGAATGTACACCCAGATGATTCTTGTTTTCAAGACAGGACAGGACCGCAAATGGTATACCTCCATACCCTACTTGAATAGTATCCCCGTCCTGAACCAGACTTGCAACATACTTTCCGATTTGTAATGCCACCTCGCGGTCGCTATCATCCACAGGGTCGTACTCCGGCAGGGGTTCGTCGTAGGGAATGATGTAGTCTATATCAGTTATGTGGATAAAACCATCCCCGTGCACCCTGGGCATATATGAATTCACCTGAACGATAATTATGGCAGCTTTCTCCACTGCGGCTTTGACGACGTCAACATTAACTCCCAAATTAAAGTAGCCATGTTCATCCGGTAGAGATGTTTGAATCAAAGCTATGTCAATCGGAAAATAATTGCGTTCGAACAGCTCTGGTATCATGGAGGTGAAAATGGGGGTGTAATCAGCAATTCCCCTGTTGATATCATCTCTGTTGGGATCGCCTACGAAGAAGGAGTTAATGCGAAAATTATGTTTGTACTTCTCCAAAAAGTATTCCTTGTTATCATTAATCGTCCATACATAAAAAATATCACAATCAAAGAAAGCCGCAGGATTACGGTTTAAGTAATCCAGCAATGACCTTACGAGATGTCTTGGTTCCCCTGCTCCAGTTCCAATAAATATTTTGTTTCCCCGTTGTATTTTTCTGAAGGCCGTTTCTTCACGGGTAAACTTGTGCGGGTATTCATTCCTAAGATAATCCATTGTGCTGCATGCCGTATTCAAGCCCATCCAAAATCACCTCGTTATTCGACATATATATACATTTTACCACAACTGCATTGATGCAAATTTCCGACATCATCCTTTCTTGTCTAGACACAACCAGAAGGCCCCAAGCTTAAGTATATTTTCTTTTAATCCCTCCGAAAAAACAATAAAAAGCTCAATAGCCCCAAACTGTTGACTATTGAGCTTTTTGAGACCCAATCGGAACAGTAAACTGCTTCCCTTATCGTTATTCTGTTCGCAAACCTGGCATAAAACACTGATCAGTCCAGCATCTGCGGAACGGCCCTTAAGATTTCTTCGGTTTCCTTCATGATCCTTTGTACCAGGTCATTAACCTTGGGCATATCATCGCAGCGCTGAGCTGACTCACCTGCCGCCATCATAGCCTTTTCTTTGTCGCCTCGGTAAACGGCATTAATGGATTCGTTCTCGTAATCAATCAGCGACATGTCAATGGTGCTGTAGTCATCAGGTATTCCCAGGTATACTCCAGGTGATTTCTCCAGTGTGTTCCTGGCGTGTTCCTGACTGCGAGGATTCTTGATCCAGCGAGCCGGCCCTACGAAACCGCGAGCGACTAGGGTTCCCCGGTCCGGGGTCTCAACCACAGCCTGTTTCCAGAGCGGCGGGAAATCACTTTCCTCGGTAGCCAGGAATCTGGTACCCATTTGCGCTCCGGCAGCACCCATAACCAGAGCAGCAGCCAGAGTCTTGCCGTCACAGAAACCACCGGTGCCAACCACCAGAGTATTTTCATCCGCCACCGCATCAACTACGGCGGGGAGCAGGATCATAGAATGAACAGGCTCCCAGGATGTGTGGAATCCGCCTTCATGTCCGGAAGCGATAATTACATCAACCCCTGCCTTCTTACAGCGCAATGCCGCCCTCACAGAAGGCATAACGTGCATCCAAACCAGGTCGGTCTTCTTGATGACGTCGCTCCACGGGAGTGGATCGCCCGCCGATGTTATCAGGACTTTAAACCTCTTTTTCATTTCTGGGTCCTCTTCACGGACTTTAAGCATGGTGCCCACAATGAGCTCAGCCGGTTCTCTCATCTCTGCCGACACCATGACGTTTACACCGAAGATCCCCTGTGATTCCCGGGTGTTATCAAGAACCTTCTGGAATATTTTTCTCAATACCGTTTCCTTGCTGTCTTTGTCAGGATCGGCATCCCCGGAGCGGCAGAAGACTCCGTATATTTCAGGCTGGTTTACATCTGAGGCAATACCGCTGGAACTTAGAATTCCTAACACACCGGCGTTGGCAGATGCAATGCACAGGTTGGTGGTGGGAAAAGGTCCCATTCCCGCTTGAATAATTGGATACTTGATACCCGTAAGGTCACAGAGCTTTGATTTAACCATCGAGTGAATTCCTCCTTGTTATGTATGATATTGGGTACTTATTCACTTATATTTTATTATACAATAATCATTCATTTCTGAATTAATTAATTATTTATTTGTACAGCGATAATCCCGGGTTTAGAATCTCCTTCATTTCCAGCATTGTCTGTCTTGCCGCAGCATGTAGTGTGAGGGACGAGCATACATTGGATTTAGATCGAATTAATATCGGGGATAGTTTATGGCCGGGCGCACTTTTGTTTACGGCGCTGCCGTCCTCTTTGCGGCCAATTTGTTCAACCGCATCCTGGGTTTTGTCTACCAGTACCTGATCATGGCCCATGTTGGTGGTGAAGCGTACGGTCTTTTTGCCCAAGTATTTCCCATTTACATAATGGCGTTAGTCCTGACTACTGCCGGCATTCCGGTGGCGGTTGCCAAACTGGTATCCGAGGAGGTTACCCTGGGCAATTTCCGGCAGGCCAGGGCCATTTTCCGCTTGACATTGGTGATACTTTGTATATCAGGAGCTCTGGTGACTGTAATCCTTTATGTTTTTTCCGTCCGCATGGTCGGGCGAATTATAGCGGACCCGCGGGTAATACCGGTATTGATAATGTGCACCCCGGCTGTCCTGGTTGTATCCATATCATCAGCCTTCAGGGGTTATTTTCAGGGGCTGCAAAACATGATCCCTACCGCCATCAGCCAGACGCTGGAGCAGATTGTGCGGGTATGCTGCGGCTTTTTGGCGGCGCTGTATTTTCTGCCGCGGGGAATTGCCTTCGCAGCCATGGGTCTGGCTTTCGGTATGCTGGCCGGGGAGGTGGTCGGATTGCTGGCTATAGTTCTGCAATACCGCCGGCATCGGCTTCCCCGCCATGGCAACCGCGAATCTAAACTCATGCCAGGACGGCACATCCTCGCCCGCATATGGCATTTGGCGGCACCGATAACCGCCGGGCGCATGCTGTCCACCGGCCTGTCCGCTTTGGACGCGATAATCGTTCCCAGTCGGCTGCAGGCCGCCGGCTGCACCGCCCGTCATGCCACGACCTTGTTTGGTCAACTGGGAGGAGCCGGTTTTACTCTGCTCAGTTTTCCCAGCGTATTCACGATTGCCCTGGCAGTCTCTCTGGTCCCGGCAGTAGCCGAAGCAACAGCCAAAAGATCCTTCCACACCATGAGGTCTAACATTGCCGAGGCGATTCGGATAACAATTATGTTTGGCCTGCCCTGTCTGGTGACCATGTTTTACTTTGCCGAGCCATTAACTGCGTTTTTTAACAGCGGCAGTATTGCCCCGGTTCTGCGTATCCTGGCAGTTGGGGGTATCTTCTCTTATCTGCAGCAGACTACAACCGGAGTTTTGCAGGGAATGGGCAGAGCTCATTTGCCGGTGGCTCACTCCTTGGTTGCTGCCGGTTTCCGTATCCCCTTGCTTTACTGGCTTACCGGTCATCCCGCCTGGGGACTGATTGGCAGTGCCTGGGCTTTCAATATTGGTTTCGTAACCAACGCTGTTCTCAACATCGCTGCTATCAGGCGCCACACAGGGATGCAGATTGACTGGCGCCGTTTTGGCTGGCAGCCGTTGGCGGCCGCCATGGGGATGCTGCTGACCTTTGTTCTGTTGGCACCTTCAAGAGGTGGCCATCTCATTGGTTATCTTGATGAGATGGCTGTCGGTGCGGTTGTTTATCTAATAATTCTGTTACTGAACCGCGGAATAACGGTAGAAGATGTCCGCAAGCTTATCGGGCATAAGAACAGTTGAATTTGAGAAAAGAGGCCGCCCCTCATCTGGCTTCGGGGCAGCCTCTTATAGTGAGCTCTGTAATACCTATTTTACAACCGGGTGATGCTAGTTTACCCGCTCCCACAGGGTAGCATTCGCATTTCCGAATCCGCCGCACAGTGTTGCCAGGCCGTACTTGGCATCGGGTTTATCATACTTCATGATGTTGTTCAGGGTGATGATAATTCTGGCACCGGATTCGCCCAGCGGATGTCCCAGGGCCAGGGCGCCGCCCCACAGGTTGACCTTATCGAAGGGTGCGTTTTGCCCCAAGCCGAGTTCTCTTATAACAACCAGTGATTGGCTGGCGAAAGCTTCGTTGAGCTCAACCACATCGATCTGGTCAATGGTGACACCAGTGCGGGCCAACAGTTTCTGAACCGCTGCAATCGGTCCCACACCCATGATCGTCGGGTCATTGCCGGCCATGGCGCCGCCCGCATACTTAATGTGGTAAGAGCAGCCCAGTTCATCAGCTTTTTCGCGGCTCATCAGGATCATGGCACAAGCGCCGGCGGTTAGAGGTGAAGACATTGCCGCGGTGATAACGCCGTCGGGTTTGAAAGCAGGTTTCATTTTAGCCATAGCCTCAATGCTGACGTTGTCTCTGATCCACTGGTCATGCTCAACCAGTATGGGGTTCCCCGCCTCATCATGCCCTTCGATGGGAACGATTTCATGTTTGAATTTGCCGGCATTTTTAGCTTCAGACGCTCTCTTGTTGCTCCAGTAAGCAAACAGATTCATGTCTTCAGCAGACACATTCCACATGGCGGCTACTTTCTCAGCCGTCGGGCCCATCTGGAGATCCCATTCGCCGTATTTTTCGGCTACAGCCTTGGGAATGTACATCCCCTTGGGCATTTTCTCCATGTCCTCTACGCCACCAACAACATAGATATCGCCTTCTCCAACCATGATGGCTCTGGCCGCGTGCTCAACAGCGGACATCCCGGACGGACACTGCTGGCAGATGCTGTTGCCGGCAACGCTTTCGGGAAGGCCGGCAGCCAGCCACGCTAAACGTCCCATGTCATTGGTTACCCCGCCCTGGTTGGCAGTACCGACGTACACTGCTTCCACCATTTCCGGTTTAACCTGCGGATTCCGTTCAAACAGTGCCTTATAGCATGCTACCAGAAGCTCGTCGGGCATCCGGTTACGAAACCATCCTTTTTCAGGATGCGCCCTGCCGTTAGGTGAACGTACTCCATCGACCAATACTACTTCTTTCACTTTACTTCCTCCCTTTCGTTTTATGTTTTTAGTCTCAAAGCATGACATTGCCCTACTACGAAATCTGCCTCGGATCATCTCGTCTTACAATGAGTGTTTAGATAGTCATTGTTAGCAGATGGTTGTCCGAACAAATTCCATAATAATTAGCACGTCACGCTATCAACTCATTGTTTGGTTATGAATATAGAATGATTGGAACTGCATCCTGTATATTGGTCAACAGCCGGGCAAACAACTATTTCAACACTTATAACAAGTCTTCAACTCCACTGACTGTTTGCCTTTTACCAAAAAGCATTCTTTGGTCTAACACCTGTTGTCATTAGATAGATTCTTTATGACTACTAAAAAATCCTCCATGAAATTTCACGGCAGCAATATTTCAAAAAAAATTAATGAGGGCATCTAATCCCCCATTAAACCCATATTGCCACAAACACGTGATCATGATTAAATTAAGTTCTCAGTTTTTTGAGACTCATCTCTCTGATACGTTTTTCTCCCCTCGGTCCCCGCTGCACAACCCGCCCCTTATGCAGGGAAATGATTATATCGCCTAGCAATCTGGAGTCTTCTTCATCGTGGGTGACAATCACCATAGGAATCCGCCACTCATCTTTAAGCCTCAGTATCTCCTGGTGAAGATTCTTTTTGGATTGGTGATCCAGGGCGCTAAATGGTTCATCCAGCAACAACAATTGCGGTTGTGACATCAAAGCGCGCGCCAGCGCAACCCTTTGTTTTTCGCCGCCGGATAACTGGCCGGGATAACGATCAATCAAATGCAAAACACCGAATGAATCCAGAACCGCTGTAAAATCGAGGGTCGGGCCTTTCTGGGTTGGCATTTTGCAACTGCGTATTCCGTAGATCACGTTCTGCTTCACCGTCATGTGCGGAAAGAGAGCATAATCCTGGAAAAGATAACCTACGCGGCGGTTTCTGGCCGGTATATTTACATTGAACTGTGAGGAGTAGAGAATGCTCCCTTCCAACTCAATGCTGCCCTCGCTGGGAGACCTGAGACCGGCGATACACTCAAGGACGGTGGTTTTTCCCGCCCCCGAAGGTCCCCATAATACCAGAATCTGGTTGTTGTCGACCTGGAATTCTACATCCAGGTCAAAGTAAGGTAATTCCTTTTTAATTGATACCCGCAGCATTTTTGCTTCCTCTTTTCAGCATTATTAAAACACCTAATGCAGGCGCCGCTTATTCCAACGGTTAACCATAAAGATCAATAGAAAACAAAAGACCGTAACGATACCAACCAGGGTATTGGCCGTAGCCTTATCCCCGGATTCAACCGCAAAATAGATAGCCAGGGGTACGGTTTGAGTCTGACCGGGAATATTTCCCGCCACCATCAAGGTAGCGCCAAACTCTCCCAGGGCCCTGGCAAATGCCAGCACAAACCCGGATATTATGCCCGGCCAGGCCAAGGGCAAAGTGACGGTAAAGAATATCCGCAGCTCCCCCGCTCCCAGTGTCCGTGCTGCCTTTTCCAGGTTGGGATTGACACTGGCGAAGGCCGCCCGGGCACTTTGATACATGAGGGGAAAGGCCACCACCGTTGCCGCCATTACCACGGCTCCCCAGGTAAAAACCATGGAATAACCAAATCTGCCGAACAGCTTCCCCAAGGGCCCATTGACACCAATCAGGACCAACAGCACATAGCCGACCACCGAAGGCGGCAGTACCAGCGGAAGCGTGATGGCTGCTTCCAGCAGATCACGCCCCCAAAACCTTTTCTTTTCCACCAAGCGAGCTAGCGGCAATGAAGTAATGGTCACTATTATAGCGCTCATAACGGCTACTCGAAGAGACAGCCATACCGGGTACCAGTCGTTCAAATGAATAAGCATGTCCATATCATAAAGGGTCAAATCCGTATTTGGTAAAAACAGCTGCCGCTTCTGAACTGCTCAGGAATTCCGAAAATGCCTGGGCAGCAGATTGATTTTGGCTGCCTTTAACAATCGCCACCGGGTAAACGATGGGGCTGTGAGATTCCTCCGGGGCAGTAGTTATCACTACAATATCATCCACCCCGTATGTATCAGACATATATACTATCCCGGCTTCAACATTCCCGGTTTCAACATAGTTGAGAACCGCCCGGACATCTTTGGCGAAAACAATCTTGGGCAGCAGCCTATCGTAAAGCTGCATGGAGGTTAAGGTTTCCTGCGCGTATTTGCCGGCCGGTACCGTCTCCGGTGTGCCCATGCTGATTCTCTTGATGGATGGGCTGGTAAGACCATCAAAATCCTCGAGAGCAACATCCCGGGCAGCAATTAAAACCAGTTTGTTGCCCAAGAGGTCCCGACGGCTCTCGGTGACTATAAGATCCTTTTCGGCCAGGGCATCCATCTGCTTCTTGCCGGCGGAGATAAAAAGGTCGGCCGGGGCCCCTTCCTCAATCTGTTTCTGCAGGGTTCCCGAGGAAGCAAAATTATAGGTGATTTCAACCTCAGGATGCTTACCTGCATACAGTTCTTTAATCTCTTTGGCGGCATCCTGCAGGCTGGCGGCCGCAGCAACAGTCAACGTAATTTTCCCCGATTCCATTGGTTGATTGGAGCTTTCAGATTTCGAACAGCCGCCCACCAATAATGCCATTAACAGCAGTACGCATACGATAATATTCCGCTTCACATTAGTTCCCTCCCCAACTATTGATTGTCAATCACAACCTGATATTGGCGCGACCCCATTCATTTTCTATAACTAAACATAACTTGACTTAGAATAGCGCATCACATTACAGCACTAAACATAACATAACTTAATAATAACAAAACTTATGATAAAATGGTATAAGAAAGTGATGGTGGAGGTGAAATAGTGAAAAGGGATTACTCTCTTACCCCGGAAGAGGTAGCAGAGATTCTAAATATTAAAAAGAACACCGTGTATGAGTTGATTAAAAGGGGTGAACTGGCCGCCTATAGAGTAGGACGCAAGCTAAGAGTCGAGCCGAAAGATGTGGAGGCCTACAAAATGCGTCGCCGGGAATCGGTTCAGTTTCCGGTGATGGTCGTTCCTACCAAGCCTAATCCACCAGTAACAGGTGAGGATAATGATGTTCACCCGTCCCTATCATCAGGGCTTGTTCTTTATGGACAGGATATGCTGCTGGATATTTTAGCCCATCACATTGAAGATAATTCTGACGGGATCAGGGTTTATCGAAAACATGCGGGCAGTTTTTCGGGCCTGATGGCCCTCTATGAGGGAAGAGCCGATGCAGCCAGTTGTCATTTGTGGGATTCCGATACTGATTCCTACAACATCCCCTATATAAGAAGGTTTTTGCCGGGCATTCCAACCATCGTAATTCATATGGCTGTACGCATGCAGGGTTTTTATGTGAAGAAGGGCAATCCTTTCGGAATCAGCAGTTGGGAGGATCTGACCAAATCCGGCCTGCGGATGGTCAACCGGGAACCGGGTTCCGGAACCCGGGTCTTATTGGATGAAAAACTACACCAGTTGGGAATAAACCGGCTGCAGATAAACGGCTATAATAATTGGGAAACATCTCATACCGCTGTTGCTATCGCCGTTGCCAGAGGTGTGGCCGATGTCGGACTGGGGAATCAGAAGGCATCCATGCAGGTGGAAGGTATCGAGTTTGTCCCCTTGCAGCCGGAGAGATATGAACTGGTTATCAAGGAAGAAGATATGAACAAACCGGCCGTGCAATCACTCCTTAACACCCTGAATTCAAATTCATTCAGAGAGGAAATCGAAGGACTGGGCGGCTACGGTCTTGAAGAAATGGGCCGGCTGGTGGCTCACATATAGAAAGGAGCCCCGGCTTCCAGGGCCGGGGCTCGTCCAGTCGGTTGGCTGTTTCAGCTTATCTACGCCAGCAATTTTGTTGCGTATTCATTCTTGAAGTGGTCAATGGTTGTAAGCACTGGAACCGGGGCTGCCTGTCCCAAACCGCACAGACAGATCTTCTTCATGTTGTTTCCCAGCCTGTTCACCAGGACCATGTCGGCTTCCGTGGCTTGACCACTACCTATTTTCTGCATAAGTTCATGCATCCGTTTGGTACCCTCACGGCAGGGAGTACACTTGCCACACGATTCATGCTCAAAGAATTTGGCGATGCGGGTTACTACATCAACGATATCTCTGGTCTCATCCATCACAAACACCGCACCCGAACCCAGGGTCGCGCCGATGGCACTCATGGAATCGAAATCAATGGGGGTATCAAGCAGGTGCTCCGGGATGAATCCTCCCGAGGTTCCACCGATTTGTACCGCTTTGAATTTGCGATTTCCGGGAATTCCACCGCCCAGGCCAAAAATAACCTCCCTGATAGTGGTAGTGGTCGGCACTTCGAAGAACTTCTTATTGACTACATCTCCGGTCAGGGTCAGCACCTTGGTTCCCGGATAACTGGGAGCACCGATACCTTTAAACCACTCGGCCCCCTTCTCCAAAATCACCGGTATATTGGCGAAGGTTTCCACGTTGTTAACCACGGTCGGTTTGCCCCACAATCCGGCAACACCCGGAAACGGCGGCTTAAAACGGGGCTCCCCGCGATGACCTTCAATGGATTCAATGAGGGCCGTCTCCTCACCGCAAACATAGGCTCCGGCACCCATTCTGACTTCAATATCGAAATCTCCCAGGACGCCCGCATCTTTAGCCTGTTTAATGGCTTGATTCAGTTTATCCACCACATAGGGATACTCTCCGCGACAGTAAATGTATCCTTTATTCGCTCCAATAGCATAGCCACATATTGCCATGCCCTCCAGTACACTCTGCGGATCATTCTCCATTATGATTCGATCCTTGTACGTTCCGGGTTCCCCTTCGTCTGCATTACATACCACATATTTCTGATCGGCCGGGGTCATATAACTAAAATCCCATTTCATCCCGGCATTAAATCCTGCACCGCCCCGTCCACGTAACCCGGAAGCCTTGACCTCTTGAATGACATCCCGCTGGCTCATGCCGCGGGCTTTCTTCAGGGCCTGATAACCGCCGGCATTGATGTAATCATCAATCTTAAGTGGGTCAATCTTACCATAGTTACGCAGCACAATGCGCATTTCCTCAACCATTATTACCCTCCTCTCTATTTGTTCTCCGCAAGAATGGCCGCAATACTGTCTGCGGTTACATTCGCATAGGGTTTACTGTTTACAGTTATTACCGGAGTCGACTGACACTGTCCCACACACTCAGCAAACTCCAGTGTGAACCTCCCATCGGCCGTGGTTTCTCCCATCTTTATGCCCAGCTCTTGTTCCAGCGCTTTTATAACTTCGTCAGCACCGGCTATATGACAGGGAGCGCTCTCGCAGATGCGAATTACATTGCGGCCTCGTTTTCCCACCCTGAAATAGGAGTAAAAGGTTGCGACTCCGTAGGCCTGCGCTTTCGGCACCTTGAATGCCTTGGCGGCTGCTGTCACTGCCTCCTCAGGAATATATCCGTAACAATCCTGGATAGCATGATAAGCCTGGATAATTCCGCCGGGTATGTCCTTATGCTGGTCAAAGATTTCCTGATATTCAGACATTGCCAGGATCACCTCCTGTTGATTGTTCCTTTCACTTTGGGTAAATCGCAGAATGAGCGAGATTCAGCAGGATTACTGATACCTCTGACCCGGCCTCCAGGGGAGGATGTCCCGCCGGCAGGTCAATTAAGGCATTGCAATTAATATATGACCGCAGCATGCTGGACTTCTGCCCGGGTAACACCTCGACTTTCCACGTATTCTCATGGATTGTGGCATGGGCTCTCAGAAAGCGTCGAGGACCGCCGGCCTTATCGAAGGAGTTGGTGCATACAGCTTTAATCCGCGGAACAAAGGGCGATATTCCTTGCAGACAGCGAATAACCGGAGCTGCCAGCATATGATAACCAACCATACACGCTCCCGGATTTCCCGAGAGACAGATAATCATTCGGGAATTCCATAACGCAGCTCCCGGGTGGCTGCCCGGTCTGATTTTCACCCCCCAGAAAAGCATCTCGGCGCCGATCTCCTCCAGCAACTGACGCGCTTCATCGTATTCCCCGGCATGGGTTCCTCCGATGATAATCAGTACGTCAATTTTGCCGAGCATCTCCATAACCCGCTGTTTAAGCATAGAGCGTTCTTCCCCGGCCATTTCCATGGCCACCACAATACCTCCATCGCCGTCCACCAGTGAAATCAGCAGCGGGCTGTTGCTATCCCGCACCTGGTGCGGCAGTGGATCGTTCTGCCAGGGAATAATCCCCTGGTACAGACTGAGAATCCCTACCCGGGGTCGACGGTGAACCAGTACCTGTTCATAACCAAAAGCCGCCAATACACTGATCAGCCCTGAATCCATCCGGTCTCCTGGCCTGGCCAGGACGTCTCCACCCCGCAGATCCTCGCCTGCAGATTTCATATTTTTACCCGACTCAACCTCTCTGGAAAACGTTACATAACCATTCACAACCTCAGCGTACTCAAAGGGGATTACGGTTCGGGCATTTCCGGGCACCACACCCCCGGTGACTACCGGGCAGGCTTCCCCTTTTCCCAGCAATAAGTCCGGAGAAACGTTTTCCTCCAGAAGCCTGAACTTAACCCCCGCCAGCTTATCATCACTGACAGCAAAACCATCTACCGCCGACTGTCGGCAGGATGGCAGGTCATGCCTGGCGGTGACTATTTCAGCAACAACTCTTCCCTGAGCGCTTAATACCGGCACCCGCTCCCCCTCCAGGGGATTGATTGCTTGAATGAGCCGCGCTTGTGCATCGTTTAATTCGATATCAAAACTCATGCCTTCATCCCCTTACATTTACACCGGTGTTGTTTTGCCGAAAGTGCAATTGGGATAGTGGCAGACCGGACAATCCCGGCACAGACCACCATGACCCATAAGGACAATATCCTCGCGTTCTATACGTTCCCCGGCAAAAATCCGGGGAAGAAGAAAGTCCAGGATGGTAACCTTGTTAAATAAGGCTCCCGCTGGTATACCACAAATCGGGACATGGCCCTGGTAGGCCAGCATGAACATCGATCCCGGAAGTACAGGGGCTCCATAGAAAACCACTTCGGCCCCGGAGGCTTTTATAGCCATTGGGGTTACATCATCAGGATCAACTGACATTCCGCCAGTCACCAGAATAAGTTCTGCACCCTCATTAACCAGGTAACGGATTTCCTCGGCAATAACGTTAACACTGTCGGGAACAATTACCTGTCCTATCATTCTTGCTCCAAATGGTGCGGTTTTTCTGCGCAAGAGGTTTCCAAATCCGTCTCGTATCCTGCCGGAGTAAACCTCTGTCCCCGTAATGACAACCCCGGTCCACAGCGATTGAAAGGGTTTGACGGACAGCAGATGCTCTGGAGGCTGGCAGCATATCTTTTCAGCCTCATCAAGCTTGCTGCGATGTACTGTCAACGGAATTGCTTTGGCTCCAGCCACTACCTCTCCTTTTTTCACCACCTGGTTATTATGCAGGGTGGCAATGGCCAGGTTTTCAATGCGATTGATCATATTAAGGCGATCAACTTGAACCTTAAAAATCCCGTTATACTGGGCAATTAGGTTGACCTTGCCCTGATTCGGTTCATTCCAGGCCAACCCTGGTCCAGCGGCATGCCGGGCCAGCCGTAAAGCGGCTTCATCCTCGTGAACATGTTCCGGATCCGGCTCCCAAACATAGACACTTTCTTTCCCCAGCAGCCTCAACCTGTTAACATCACCGGGCGTAATAATATCCCCCCGGCGAAATTCCCGGTTCTTCTTTTTCCCGGGTATGATTCTGGTCATATCATGACAGATGGTCATTCCCACTGCGTCGCCTACCGGAACTTTTCGCATAATTAGGCCTCCTGAAGCTTCTCTACCCTGACCCCGCAGATTTTGTATTCACCGGTTTTCGTTATCGGATCAACAACGTCACTGGTAAGCACGTTGGCTGGACTCTCTGCAAAGTGGAATGACATCCAGATAAGTCCGGGCGGTACCCGATCGGTTACCTGAACCTTGGTGGTTAATTCACCACGTCGCGAGGTAACCCGGACTTTTTCGCCGGTTTTTACTCCCAGGCGGTCCGCATCATCAGGGTTGACTTCCGCCATCTCTTCCGGCCACAGGCTTTGAATGCCCGGAGAATATGGGGTAGTTACATTATAGTGATAAAGGATGCGACCGGTTGATAGCAGGAATGGGTATTCCTCATCCGGCTCTTCGCCCGGTGGTATATGATCTATAGCCTGGAACAGCCCCTTGCCGCGGCTGAAGGAACCTGAGTGCAGATACTGGGTTCCTGGATGATCATTATCGGGACAGGGCCACTGCATGCCCTTTTTCCCCAGACGATCGTATCTAATCCCGAACATCGATGGAGTCAGGGAAGCCATTTCATCCCAGATGGCCTTGGGATCGGGGTAATTCATGGGATAACCCATACGGTTGCTCAACGCCATAATGGTCTGCCAGTTGGTCTGTCCCGGCACTGGTTCGATGGCCTTGCGCACCCGTTGGACGCGGCGTTCGGTATTGGTAAAAGTGCCATCGGTTTCAGCAAAGCTGGCGGCCGGCAGAACCACATCTGCATATTCAGCGGTTTCCGTCAGGAACAGCTCGTGAACCACCAGGAACTCCAGATTAGCCAGTCCGGAACGGATATGGTTGCTGTTTGGATCTGTCAAAACCGGGTTTTCACCCAGGATGTACATGGCCTTTATTTCTCCTTGATTGGCCTTGTCAAACATCTCCGGAATCATAAGACCCAGTTTGTCGGAAAGGGGTACTCCCCATGCCTTTTGGAATTTATCATTAATGGCAGGGTCGGTCACCCTCTGGTATCCGGAGAACACATTGGGGAGAGCTCCCATATCACAGGCTCCCTGGACGTTGTTCTGTCCCCGGATGGGATTTACCCCGGTGTGCGGGCGTCCCAGGTGACCGGTCAGCATTGCCAGATTGGCGATGCTCATGACGTTGTTGGTGCCGCAGACGTGTTCAGTAATCCCCAGGGTGTAGAAGATCATCGCCTTGTCAGTAGTAGCGTACAGGCGGGCAACTGCGTAGAGATCATCAACCGGAATACCGGTCATCTCTGACACCAACTCAGGCGGGTATTTTTCAACAGTTTCCTTCAAGGCCTCAAAGTTGTCGGTTCTCTCTTCGACAAACGCCTGGTCATAAAGGCCTTCTTTGATGATGATATGCATTAAACCGTTAAGGAGAGGGATATCGTTTCCGGGTTTGACCCTGAGCCAGTAGTCGGCTTCTTCGGCCAGTTCAATGCGCCGTGGGTCAACCACAATCAGCTTGGCTCCCCGACGAGCGGCCTGCTTCATTTTATAGCCTATAACCGGGTGAGCTTCAGTAGTGTTGGTTCCAATCAAGAACAGCAGTTCGGCTCCTGAGATTTCATTTATGGAGTTGGTCATTGCACCGCTTCCGAATGAAGTAGCCAGACCGGCTACGGTAGGAGCGTGTCAGGTACGGGCACAGTGATCAACATTATTGGTGCCCATAACTGCCCGGGTAAACTTCTGCATCAGGTAGTTTTCCTCATTGGTACAACGGGCAGAACTGAGAGCGGCGAAGGCATCAGGCCCATATTTATCCCTAATTTCTGCCAAGCGTGTAGCTACCAGGTCCAGGGCCTCATCCCAGGTTGCAGGTACGAATTCGCCATTCTTTTTGATAAGGGGGGTGGTGAGACGTTTTTCATTATAAATGAAGTCCCATCCAAACCGGCCTTTTATACATAACGCGCGGCCGTTGACCACAGCATCCTCGCTGGTGGTCACTCCTACCACCCGGCCATCATGCACGCGCAGATCGAAAGTGCATCCCGTTCCACAGAAGGGACATGTGGTCCTCACCTTTTCCAACTCCCAGCGGCGTGCAGTTCCCAGCATGGATCCCTCCATCAGGGCACCGGTGGGGCAAAAGGCTACACAGGTCCCACAGAAGGTGCAGTCCGATTCCACATAGGGGACATCACCACAGGTGGTAGCTTTGCGGTCAAACCCGCGGTAGGCAAAATGGAGGTTGTCCTTGCCGACGACTTCGTTACAGGCGCGTACGCACAGGCCGCAGAGAATACACTTGTTCATGTCCCGTACGATAAAGGGGTTGCTGTCATCCAGAGGATAGTTATGCCGCGCGCCTTCGAAAGGACTGCTCTTGACGCCATAACGGTAACAGTAATCGGCCAGGCGGCAATCACCCAGCTTGTCACACGTCATACAGTCATGGGGATGGTCAGCGAGCAGCAGTTCCAATACGGCTTTTCTGGCTTCTACTACGGCTGGGGTTTCCGTTTTTACCACCATTCCCGGAGCCGCCTCGGTGACGCAGGACGCGACCAGATTGCGCATTCCTTCAATCTCCACCACACAAATTCGGCAAGCCCCGCAGGAGCTCAATTCCTTATCATAGCAGAATCGCGGAATGTGTATTCCCACCTGTTCAGCCGCATTCAAAACCGTAGTTCCGGATGACACCTCAACCTCCCTTCCATCAATTGTTAGCTTAATTAGATCCACTAATTATCACTCCTTTTGAAGACTGCCTAATTAATAACAACAAATAAAAAATCCAGCTGATTGGCTGGAAAGGTGCTCAGTTACACGAAGTTTACCACCCAAACATCCAGGCAGTCCTGCGTGTCATTAATGCTCCTTTCCAAGCACGGGAGGCTAGCCTGTTTCCAGGGTAACCCAGCGACTTGGCACCATAGCCCATGGCCTTAGGTGCACAAGCTCGGAGTTTTTCCTAGATGGTCTACGTAAACCACTGTTTCAGATTCGCATCACCCCTTAACACTGATTTTCGTGTGACCCCGGTGTTTGGGAACCGCGGTCACACAGATGCAAGCCCAATTCCCCTTAAGCATGATTGATCAGGCAAGTGGTTAACACACCCTTATTGAAACAGGATTCTTTCAGCATGGCTGTAAACGCTGAGTTGACTGCCGCGGGCGAAACCCACCACGGTTATGCCCAATTGTTCGGCCAACTGCACCGTGTACATGGTGGGAGCGGATCGGGACAGGATCAGGGGTAACCCGGCCCGAACAGCCTTGGCGAAGATTTCCGAAGCTATCCGCCCGCTCAAAACCAGGCATTTGTCATCCGGTTTTACCTTGTTCAAAAACATGTGCCCCAAAACGCGATCAACCGCATTGTGGCGCCCAATATCCTCATAGCGTACCATTATCCCCTGCCCGTTGCCGGCCAGAGCCGCACTGTGAACCCCGCCGGTTAGACGAAAAGTAGCAGACCGCTGATCCAGTTCCGCTATCCACTCCAGGAGGTCATGAACGTGAAACCGGTTTTCGTTATTCAGCAGAGTCTGCGGATCTGATGCGGGTTTATTGTTTGCCTGCAAGGTTTCCCGTGTAAAGGTCTCAATCCATACTGAGCCATCATCCTCGTCGCACCGGGTGGATTTAATGTGTCCCGGGTCTTGAATCAGGCCCTGATTGAATAGATACCCTATGCCCAACTCCGTCCAGTTACCTGGTGAGCAGGTAAGAGCCGCTGCCAGGTTTTCATCCAAATATACTTTCAGGGTTCTCTCCACTACAATTGAGGCCTGAGCTGCCTGGGTGGTGCCATCCCGGTACAGAATTATGTTGTGCTGCTGGTACATGCCGGGCAATACCATTGGTATAGTCGCTCCTTTCCAGGAGTATGCTCAACAAACACAGGTTCATCTCCGGTGTTTAACACGGGTCAATGTAATCCGCCAAACATAAAAAGGGCGAGTCGTGAAAAAAGAGACTCGCCCTTTGCAGGTTAACTTAATACGACTCTCCTTTCCACACTGGGAGGCACATTCGTTTCCAAACGCACCCTGTCGGTCCCTAATCCCTAGCAACGCCGTAGGATATGCGACTCGGAGATTATGTGATTATTAGAACAAACTCTCCTGCCTTGTATTCTACATAAGATGTCATATTCCTCCCGTATAAGAATAACATCTTTTATTGGTTTTTCAACCGCTCCACCGCCGGTTCATGATAGACCACACCACAACGATATAGTTCCCTGATCTGCTCTTCCGTGTAACCCAGAAATCTGGAGAGCACCTCATCGGTATGTTCTCCCAGCAGAGGTCCGTATCCCCGCAGAGCAGGTGTTGACGTCTTTTGTCCGCGGGTCGTTGTCCCACTATCCCACTCCCTATTAATTCAAAGTCCCTATTACTAATTCTAAACGAACCGCATGGTCAGTAGCGACGTTTCTCTTGTTGTAGACTGCTTTTTCGCGGTTATATTTGATAAAATATCAATTATGATGGTGGCGTCAGCACCTTCCGTAACCGGAGAAACAAAAACTTAGAGCGAAAGGAACACCCCATGATTATTACTACTACCGGTCAGATATGTGAGAACTTTTACCTTTTGGGACACCCGGGTTATCCGATGTACCTTTTCAATGCACCGCAGCCGACAGTTTTTGACGCCTGTGTCAGCTTCGCCGGGAATATATATGTCGAGGAAATACGCACGGTCCTTGGCGACCGGGAGCCTTCTATACTCTTCCTTACCCACGTCCACTGGGACCACTGCGGTGCTACCTCTCACCTGAACGATGTCTTTCCCTCCATGAAGGTAGCCGCATCAGAACTGGCGGCGGGTATCCTGGAGCGCCCCAATGCCGTGGCCTTGATGAAAAGGCTCAATGATGAAGCCCGTATAGAGATCCTTTCCTGTCCCGGCGTGGATAAAACCAGGATCATCGACAAGCCCTTCCGTCCATTTCAGGTTGACATTGAACTGAAAGACGGCAGCACCTTTGATTTGGGGAACGGTACCATAGTAGAGATACTGGCAACTCCGGGTCATACTCGGGACCATCACAGCTTCTATATGCCCCGGGAAAGAATCCTGATAGCGGGGGAAGCGGCCGGCCTGCTGCTCCAATCAGGTGATGTTGCTACCGAGTTCCTCTCCAGTTACGATGACTATCTGTCATCGCTTGAGCGTTTGGCAGCTCTTCCAGTCGATATATTTTGTCAAGGCCATGGATCGGTTCTGCTGGGAAGAGAGGAGATTAATGACTTTTTTAGACGCTCAATCGAGGAAACAATCAGTTTTAAGGAGAGGGTTTTTGAACTCCTGGACCAGGAGAACGGCTCCCTTGAGCGTGTAATGCAGTGTATAAAAGCGGAAAGATATGATAACATACCGGGGATGAAGCAATCTGAAATACCGTACATGATAAACTTGAAGGCCAAGGTTAAACACCTGGCCGTGAAGAAGGCAGCAATGTAAAGAGGAATGCATCTAAAGGCATAGCCCGCGGAGGAGAAGTATATGAAACTTGTTTCCTGGAATGTCAACGGTCTGCGCGCCAGTATCAATAAAGGTTTTATGGATTTTTTCAGATCCGAACAGCCGGATATCTGCTGTATTCAAGAAACCAAGATGCATCCAGGCCAGGTGGATTTTGAACTGGAAGGCTATCACCTTTTCTGGAACAGTGCCGATAAGAAGGGATACTCGGGAACGGTAGTTTTTTCCAGGCCGAAGCCGAAATCGGTCAATCTCGATCAGCCGGAACATAACCGGGAAGGCCGGGTTATAACTCTTGATTATGATAGTTTTTACCTGGTTACCGCTTATGCTCCCAACTCACAACGGGGTCTGGTTCGTCTTGACTACCGGTTGAAATGGCAGGATGATTTTTGTGCACACCTGAAAGGCCTTGATGCCGAAAAACCGGTAATTATCTGTGGGGATCTGAATGTGGCTCACCAGGAAATCGATATAAAAAACCCCCGATCCAACCAGAAGAATGCCGGATTTACACCGGAGGAGCGGCAGAAAATGACCGAGCTATTGGAAGCGGGTTTTGTTGATACGTTCCGCTATTTATATCCAGACCAAACCGGGGCTTATACCTGGTGGTCCTATATGTTCAATGCGCGGGAAAAGAACGTGGGCTGGCGGATTGACTATTTCTTGGTCTCCGAACGGATAAAGAATCAGATCAAAACGGCCACGATTTATTCCGACGTTTTGGGCAGTGATCACTGTCCGATAGGACTGGAAATCTTTTGAATCCCACAGAATCCACAGTTTGCGGTCCAACATTTACTTTGTCTCTTAGGGAAACTACTGCCGGGGATATTCTGAACTGCCTGATCGAGCTGCGATTAGAGCTTCCCAGAACGATTGTCGGTAAAGTCTTGCGCAGGACCACAGGATTATCCTACGGAAACCGGTGATTACCTCCCCCTTCCATTGGCAGCCATAATTACCTGATAAAATTCGTGTATACTTTTCTTTCTCTCCGGGGTTCCTCCACAGAGCCTTCTCCATTGGCTACCAATTTGAGGAGCCAGGCCATGTTTCGGCCCAGGATTCTCATTATTTGTACCCCTTCCTCATCCTGCAGTGCTTCCCCGGGCGCAGTACCGTGGATAACGTTCCAGTAGTTTGAGGTTGGTATTATCATTTCAGCATAGCTGAGATAGTGGTTTAATTGATCAACAGCGGGCAATCCTCCTGAACGTCTAATCGCAACCACCGCTGCACCAACTTTGTGTCTGAACAGCCCGCCATTATTGCCGGCCACGTAAAATGCACGGTCCAGGAATGCTTTCATGGTGGCACTTATTGATGAAAAGTGTACCGGCGAGCCCAGAATTATGCCGTCGGCCTCTTTCATTTTCATAATCCATTCGTTCACTTCATCCCTGGTAACACAACGCTCATCTCTGTTTTTCCGGCATTTGCCGCATGCCAAGCACCCTCGAATCAACTTATTTCCTACATGAATAATCTCGGTTTCAATTCCTTCTTTTCCAAGTTCATCCGCAACTATCCTCAGAGCATGATAAGTGTTTCCTTCCTTGTTGGGGCTGCCATTAAAAGCTGCAACTTTCATGAATATTCCTCCCTAGAAGTTTTTTTGTTTGATAGCAGGTGATCAAGAAGACGTTTAGCCATTTCCCAGTTGTGCTTATTCTGCAGGTAAATTCTCTTTCCCCGGTTGGTAATCCTGTAATATTTCCTCCTTCCACCATGGCTTTCATCACCCCAATAAGAATCTACAGCACCCTCATCTTCCAGCCTCTTCAGACTGGAAAACATTGTGGACTCCTTCAGTTCCCATACGCCACCAGTCCTTTCCAGTATCAGCTTCCTTATCTCATAACCGTATTTATCACCGTCCATCAGCAGATTCAGGATTATGGTGTCCGTATGTCCTTTGAGTAAATTCGATGAAAAATTCCTGCTGCCCAAAATATCGCCTCACACTCTGAAATGCAAATACTTTACCTCGAATATCGTAGTATGGCAATTGCAGTATTAATTCTACAATCATTGTACTATTGAATCTTCCTTCCGCCAAATTCCTGATTATACGCTTATTTCTGTCCCAACCAGCAAGCGTTTCACCGGTTAGTATTTACCAGGTAACTTTGTCCCCTTTTGACCGTTTTATTATATGAAATGACAAATTCCCCGAGAGCTGCTCGATTGGGGCGAAAGGGAGAGGAGGAGACCTTTATTGCGCAAGTCGTTACAGGTTATTTTTGTATTAATTCTTACATTCTTTATATTTACCGCTGTTAATCCCTCAGTGGGTACAGACTCGCATTCTGCCAATCAAAGCTCAAGTTCGAAAAGACCTCAGGTTGATAATACCCTTGATAAAGACGACCACGCAATAGCACGGGAAAATCCTGATGCAGAGCAAAACTCCGACTCGCAGAAGGACAATCATCTAGCGGTGAAAGATCCGGTTCTTAATGACAAGCAGCCATCATCGAGGTATCGTATCGATGTTGGTGTGGGAGAACAGAAGGTGCGTATTTACGAGAACGATTTACTCGTTAAGGAATGGACTGTATCAACCGGCAAAAGCGGTTCGACTCCTCTGGGCCACTTCAGCATTCAAAACCGGGGAGAATGGTTTTACAGCGAAAAATATCAACAGGGTGCAAAGTGGTGGGTTTCGTTCAAAGACTGGGGTATTTACCTGTTTCATAGTGTTCCCATGGACCGTAACCAAAACGTGCTGGAGGAAGAAGCCGCCCAACTCGGCGTTGCTGCTTCCCATGGGTGTATACGCCTGGAAACAGATAACGCCAGGTGGATTTATGATAATATTCCTTCCGGCACGCCGGTTTTTATTCATGAATAGACGACGGCTTAGTCACCTTTTCGGTGCCTCAGAGATTATAGATTCCGAACATTTGTTTGCCGCCTTCGACTCAAGTTGTTATAATAGAAACAGGTAGGCTCCTTTCAGCTTTGAGGTGAGTATTTATGGATATCCTGACCAAGCTTGGCATCCTGGCCAATGCTGCGAAATATGATGTTTCCTGCTCCTCCAGCGGGGTTTCCCGAAAGAACAGGGGTGGAATTGGAAACAGCAAGTCATTCGGGATATGTCACACCTGGACCTCGGACGGGCGCTGCATTTCCCTGCTCAAGATCCTCCTCAGCAACGACTGTATATACGACTGCCGCTACTGTGTGAATCGTCGTTCCAATGATATGCCCCGGGCCAGTTTCACGCCCCGGGAACTGGCGGACCTCACCATCCAGTTTTACCGCCGCAACTATATCGAAGGCCTCTTTCTTAGTACAGCCGTGGAAAGATCCCCGGATTACACCATGGAAAAGCTGATCAAGGTTCTCCAACTGCTCCGCGGGGAATATTCGTTCAACGGTTATATCCATGTAAAGGTTATCCCCGGAGCAGACCCGTGTTTGATATACCAGGCGGGACTTTTGGCCGACCGGATGAGCGTCAATATCGAGCAGCCTACAGAAGAAAGCCTGCGTCTCCTGGCCCCGCAGAAGTCCCTACCAAAAATGCTTGCTTCCATGCAGCAGCTTAAGGATGAGATCCAGGCTCACAAGGAGGAACGGCGGCGCTTTCGTCATGCTCCTCGTTTTGTCCCCGCCGGTCAATCCACGCAGATGATCATTGGGGCTACCGCGGATAACGACCTGACCATACTTCGTACTACCCAAACCCTTTACCAGAACTACCGGCTGAAAAGGGTTTATTTCTCGGCTTATGTCCCGGTAAATCAGGATTCACATCTCCCGGCACTGACCTCGAGTCCACCGCTGCTGCGGGAACACCGTCTCTACCAGTCTGACTGGCTCATGCGTTTCTACCACTTCCGGGCTGAGGAAATAGTCGACCCGCAGCACCCCAACCTGGAGACGGATATTGACCCCAAAATGGCCTGGGCGCTGCGGCATCCCGAATTCTTTCCCCTGGAGGTCAACCGCGCTTCCTATGAGGAACTGCTGCGGGTGCCGGGAATAGGACCAAAATCGGCCCGGCGCATTATTAGCCACCGGCGGGTAGCAGCAGTATCTGCTGACCAGTTGCAAAAGCTGGGAGTGGTATTCAAGCGGGCTCAGTACTTCGTTACCTGCAAAGGAGTCTACCCGGCAAAGCAGTCTCTGGATCCGGCGGCAATTCGACGTATTATGGTTCCTAAACCCCCGGTAACCCAGCTCAGCCTTTTTTAGCCTGATTATGCAAATTTTAAAGGAGAAGGTCGATGGATTACCTCTACGATGGGAGTTTCGATGGACTGTTAACCTGCATATACCACCATTATTACCGGGAAGCTGCCACCGGCATCTACCCGGTGGACTGCTACCAACCCAACCTGTTATCGCCCAGCATGGTGGTGGAAACCGAACCGGCTCTCGCCGACCGTGTTTACCGGGCTATTGAAGAAAAGATATCATCACGGGCTCTGGAAACGGTATACCATGTCTACATCTCCTCCGCCCCGGAAAAGGAAAACCTTATCCTGGGCTATATCCGTCTGGGTTTTCAGATGGGTTCCAGGGTGGATCTTTATCACAGCCATCCGGCAGTGTACCCGGTACACCGTCTGGAGCGCAAGGTTACCGGCGAGGCCCACCGCTTGTTGGGTCTGCTGCGTTTTTCCGATATGGGTAGGTTCCTGTATGCGGTTATGGCCCCGGATCACCATGTGCTCCCGCTGCTGGGCGATCATTTTGCTGATCGACTGCCGGGTGAGCGCTGGATCATTCACGATAAGAGGCGTAACCTGGCCATTATCCACGATGGGCATAACCGCAGCTCGTGCAGGTCACCGGTCCGATCGAGATGGTATATTACCGACTTCTCCTACCGTTTGGAGGAAAAAATGCCTGAGAACGAACGCCAATGGCAGAGACTCTGGCAAACCTATTTTGAAAAGGTCAGTATCGAATCCCGTTATAACCCCCGCCTGCAGTCCCGGTGTGTCCCCCACCGCTACCGTCGTTATCTGGTGGAATTCTAACTCCCTGCTCCCGGTCATAACGCCTGAACCTAAACCTCCCGGGTACGGTTCTCGCAGACCCTGCCTATTCCCCCGTATAGCGGTTGAGGGCCGCCTGCAGCACCTTTTGGGCTACCGGACCTGCAACCCTGCTGCCTCCGCCTCCGTTTTCCACCACCACCACGAAAGCCAACGGGCAGTCCTCCCGTTCCATATACCCGGCAAACCAGGCGTGAGGCATCCGGTTTCCACCTACCTCGGCAGTCCCCGACTTGGCACAGAGCTCGAGTCCCCTGTATTGTCCTTCGCCGTAACTGCTGATAACATTATTGCGCATCATGCTGCCGAGCCTCATGGCGGTTTCCGGAGAGAGTACGCGCTCCTTGGAAGCAGCAGACCTTACCAGACGTAAGAACAAACTGTCTTTTATAAGTTTCGGTTCTATGCGGACTCCATCATTGGCTATCGCTCCCATGTAGACCATGAAATTAAGCGGATTGGCGGTGTTTTTGTACTGGCCGATGCCCGCCCATGCCAGGTCCGGGCGTCGGGCATCCTTCACATCCACCTGCCCTACCCTGGTTTTGATGCCGTTCACCTCCAGGCAGGAATTGAATCCGGCCTTATCTGCATAGGTTTGCAGAGCATCAGCCCCCACCGCCAGTGCTATCTGTGCAAAGGCTACGTTGCATGATTTGGCCAGAGCCTTCTCAAAACCGACCTTACCATGGGCTGTAGGACAGTTGACAACTTCCCCGTCTATTACCGTCCTGCCGCTACATTGAAAAACCAGGCTATCTATATTTTCCAGGTTGTCAATGGCTGCGGCCGCAGTTACCAGCTTGAATACGGACCCCGGGGTATAAGCAGCCGAAAGAAAGCGGTTTATATATACTCCCTCATACCTTTCCGGTTCTTTGTCAATATCCGGAGGATGCCGCGGATCAAAAGTAGGGGTGCTTACCATGCACAGGATCTCACCGGTCTTATAATTGTAAACGCCAACCGCTCCTTTGCGCCCGTTAAGTGCATTGTAGGCTACCGCACACAGCTCGGCATCCAGGGTCATCTTTATATCGCTACTAAAATGATTCAAGCGCTGATTGAAACGATAAGCGCCCTGCAGGAGGTTCCAACCCGCCAACCTCTTACCCCAAACCACCCGGGCTCCGGTAACTACATTGCCGTTGGGGTCACCCACAGCATGCATGAGGGCTGCTCTAACCGCCTGGTTCTCATGGTAATGAACGGTGCCGTCCACGGTCTGCATCAGGACCTCGCCGTTGCGGTCATATATGGTTCCGGCGGCCTTGAGCTGACCATTGGTATACAGGTGCCGGTTGGCAGAATGCTGTACCCATCTCGAGGCTTCTCCAAGGTACCTTACAGTGAAGATAAGAAGCCCACTAATTACTGCCAAAGCTAGAACCATTATCACCAGTGCACGTCTGGTTAGCAGTTTCAAATCAATCTCCCACTTTCATGTGTATGCGCCCGGGACCGGCTATCGGCAGCTTTGATAAAAGCCAGTAACGCCCAGGAGGCGACCATAGACGAACCACCATTGGATACAAACGGCAGGGTGATCCCGGTCAGGGGCAGCAGATCCACCGAGCCAAAGACGTTGAGCGCCGTCTGTATCAGGTATATGGTGGCGGTACCGGAGGCCGCAATGGCATAAAAAGCGGATTTACACCCTCTTACCAGAAAGAAAGCGAAGAGCGAAAAAAACACCACCATCAATACCGCGGCTAAGGCCACTATTAGCCCCCACTCCTCGCAAAGAATACCAAACACCAGATCGGTATCGGCGGCTGGAATATTGACCAAGTAGCCGTTTCCTCCGCCGACACCGAGCAGACCGCCGCTGGCCGCAGCAATCATGGTCCGTGTCTGCTGGTAACCAATGGTATTTGCAAACTGCCACACATTTCCCCAGGCCTCAAAACGGGATGCGACGTAGGGCATCAGAGTAATCGCCGCCAGAGCACCCAGTACTGCAGCCGACAACGCATACGCAATTGTTCTCAGATCCCCGGAACGCATAAAGGCAATTACGAGAAATACTCCAAAGAAGACCACGGCGGTTCCCAGGTCGCGCATGATAATCAATGCGCCAATGCAGGTGCCGGCAAAAGCAATAAACGCCGTAATATTTCGGGTAGTAAGCAGCCGGTCCAGGGTCGCCGTCCCCGCCAATACAAAGGCCACCTTAACAAATTCCATCGGCTGAAAAGTAATTAATCCCAGATTTATCCAGTTGCGCCCCCCAAAACGGACCTCTCCAAAAACCAGATTCGCCGCGAGCAGAACCAGGGCCCCGGCAGCAAGGATGTATTTAAGTTTGCGCGCCCGTTCCATATCCCGAATAATTAATTGGAGTATAACAAAGATAACTAACCCCATTATTATGGCAATGAGCTGTTTAAGAAGCTGATTCGGGACATCAGCCGCCACCACCAGGAGGTTAAGCCCACAAAGGAAAAACGCCAGCAGTTCCAGTTCCAGGTACTTCCGGCTGCAGTGGAAAGCAATTATGTAATATAAGCATTCAACCGCGATGAGCACCAGTACCGTTAACAGTATTGTCAGTCTGGTCTCTTCAGGCATGGTATAGTAGAGTTGGAATGCTCCCAGTACTTGAAAGAGTATAAGTAATAGGAGGGTCTTTCCCGGAGTAATGCCCTCTCCCAATCTGGAAAACCGGGTCCGTCCCTGGGTGGCAGCAAAGTCATCATTCACCTCTTCCGCGGCCAGGAGTCGGAACTCTGCCCCCCCCAGGGAAATGGTATCACCGGCGTGAACCTCACCATTACTTTCGATCTTTTGACCATTTATGCTCACTCCACCTTTTGATCCCAGATCGGTAATAGTCCAGTAATCTCGGTGATAGGCAAGAACCGCATGGTTGCGGGAGACAAAAGGCAGATTAACCACGATATCTGACAGCTTGCTCCGGCCCAGGGAGTTTTCCCAGTGCCGAATCGGAATCTTTATGTTCCCTGGGACCTCCAGATATCCCCATATACGGTTATAGCCCTGGTTCCGCAGCAGGGGTAGAATACACCGCACCAGTATTCCAACCGCCAGCAGAGGGAACACCCATCGTACAAAGAGGGTGTAGATATCAGCAAAACCAATCGTCGACAGGCTGCTGAAAAACATGGTGATGTTAGCCCACCGGGCAGCCGTCATATCCAGCAGCCGCTGCAGGCTCGTAAAAAGAGCATCCATAAGCCGCTCCCAACTCACCGGAATAAAAGCCTTCTATATTATAAGCATACTCTTTGCGTCATAAATCAACAAAACGTCAATTTCCGTGAGAATTGCCCAAAAGTGAGCATGGTTTCGCTGTAGGCATATTTGATTTCATCCTGAACACACCTGCAAAACGAAGGGAGAGAGTCCCGCTTCCAGGAACCCTCTCCCCTTGCAATCAGTCCAATGCTTCCCTGCCCTAACTGGCATACATCTGATTTATAATGTCTTTGTATCTCTCGGCGATAACTCTCCGCTTAACCTTCAGGGTAGGAGTAATCTCGTTTTGTTCGATGGTCAAGGGATGAGCCAGCACGGTGAACTTCTTTATCTTCTCAAAATCCGCCAGGTCATGAGAGTGGTTATCGATACGCTCCCGGTATAATTGAATAATTTCCGGCTTCTTTACCAGGTCCTCATGCTTCTCATATGTTATCCCTTTATCCCGCGCATACTCTTCCAGGGCCGGGAAGGAGGGGACCACCAGCGCAGTCAGGTACTTCTGTTTATCGCCGATAACAACCACCTGTTCAACGTAATAATCCTGACCCAGTCTTGACTCAATCTTCTGCGGAGCAACATTTTTACCGTTGGCTGTAATGATTATGTCCTTTTTGCGGTCGGTAATCTTGAGGAATCCATCCTCATCATATTCACCGATATCACCGGTCTTAAAGTAGCCGTCTTCAGTCATCACCTCGGCTGTAGCCTCCGGCTTATTCCAGTATCCAATCATTACATTGTTCCCTTTGATCAGGATTTCGCCGTCGGGAGCGATCTTAATGTGATTACCGGGAATGGGTTTACCCACGGTACCAAACCTAAAGTTATTCGGGCAGTTATAGGTACCCATGGGACAGGTTTCGGTCAGACCATAGCCCTGGGCAATAAAGATATTGGCGGCAAAAAAGAACTCCTCGATCTCCTTGGCCAGAGGAGCTCCGCCGGCCGAGAAGAAGTTAAGCCTTCCTCCCAGGAGGTCTCTTATCTTTTGCAGAACCAATTTATGGGCTATGGCATGCTTGATTTTCAGCGACAATGTTATCGGCTCGCGGTTGTACACTGCATATTGATACTTTTTCCCGGTCTCTATTCCCCATGAGAATATCTTTTTCTTAAGGCCGGAAGATTTTTCAATATTGGCCCACACCGCAGCATACATCTTTTCATACAGTCGTGGCACTCCTACCATGTAGGTAGGACGTATCTCCTGAAAATACTCCACTATTTTATCCGTATCGTGGCAGAAATACTGGGTGGCACCCTTGGAATGAATCCAGTGGCTTCCAGCCTTTTCATAAACATGGCTCAGGGGGAGAAATACAAGTTCGATATCGTCCGGGGTCATAGGGAAGGCAGGTTCCAGGGAATCAATTTCCACGAAAAAGCTTTCATGAGCAAGCATCGCACCCTTTGGATCACCGGTTGTTCCAGAGGTATATATGATTGATGCTATATCATCGGGAGTTATTGATTGGAGGCGTTTTTTCAGCAGTTCATCTTTCCCCGATTTTTTTCCGATTTCATAAAGGTCATCCAGATACATGACCTTTTCGCTTTTTTTGATATCTGTCGAGCGATCGAATACGATCACATACTCAAGCGTCTCGCTCCGGTCATAAAACTCCATCACATTATCGTATTGGAACTGTCCATCAACAAATATTACTCTAACCCGGGCATCGTTTACTATGTATTCCGCCTGTTCGGAGATATTGGTTGCGTAAATGGTAACCGTGGCACATCTGACACTCATTATTGCATAATCGCTGATAACCCATTCCGGCCGATTGCCCGAGTAAATGGCGAGAAATTCTTTTTCCTCAACCCCCAGCTCGAGGAGTCCTTTGGCAACATTGTCAATTCGATCACCGAATTCCTTCCACGAGATACCTCTCCACTCGTTCCCTTCTTTATAATAAAGTGCATTTTTCCGGTCAGAATACTTTTCCACTTGTTCATGAATCATTGAAGCTAAATCTCGACTTTGCATTCTATTCCTCCTTAAAGATGTTGTCATGAACCTTTTGATATCCCAGATGGTGAGAATATCTCTTCTGTCCCGTGGAGCCGAACGTCCGCTCCAAAACCGTGTTACCCAACTTTACACGAACATTACTCTTTAAGGAGAAAACGCAATCAATGACCCATCTTCATTCTATGGTCCGATTCGTTGGGATGATGCTATTTACAACCAGCAATCCCCCCTTATGTATTTTAGTGAATATTCTCTTTTTTTTATCACTATATATTAGAATATAGTATTTTTAACAATAATACAAGTAATTTGTGTCAAAAGTCCCTGTCAAGATTAAGTGGGTAAACTCCCGCATAGTTTTTTACCAACCTCATGCAGTTCGATAACTAGCTGAGGTTAATGGCCGCAGAACGTATTTGACCCACATTTGGCCCGATGATGGTCCTTCCAGCAGTGGCAAAGTCGCTGCCAACCACCTGCTTATATCC
>FZPS01000197.1_pt66 | contig 60304 bp, 57 predicted proteins | sample 1817821 | NCBI WGS metagenome assembly FZPS01 (sample SAMEA104158645, study PRJEB21678) | metagenome | place: Germany | collected 2015-04-21 | reverse complement strand
GACTGTCTTTACAAACGGCATTGCAAAATCCCTTGGAATTAAAGAGCATATAACAAGCCCTACATTTACCATTGTCAATGAATACAGTGGCAGGGTGCCTTTTTATCATTTTGATGTTTACAGGATTGCTGATTCAGAGGAGATGTTTGAAATTGGTTTTGAAGAGTATTTGTATGGCGAAGGAATTGTTGTAATAGAATGGGCTGACATAATAAAAGATATACTTCCTGAGGAAGTTATACAGGTTACCATTAAAAAAAATCTTGATTTAGGAATTGATGCAAGGATTATAGAAATTGTATTTAACGGCAGTAAATACCGTGACTATAAAAGCAGATTGGTAGTGGGGGATAAATAAAATGAAAATACTTGCTATAGATACTTCATCTCTTGTTGCAGCTGTATCAGTGATGGAGGATGAAAGACTTTTAGGAGAATATATTGTAAACCACAAAAAGACTCATTCCCAAAGGCTGATGCCTATGGTGGAAAGGATTTTAGAGGAACTGGAATTAAAACCTTCGGATATAGATGTTTTTGCAGTATCCACAGGACCGGGTTCTTTCACCGGCCTCAGAATTGGTGTTACCACAATAAAGGCTATGGCTTATGCAACTTCTAAGCCCGTTGTAGGTGTACCAACATTGGATGCTTTAGCATATAATATTTTAATTGAAGATTTTATTATTTGCCCTATAATGGATGCAAGAAACAATCAGGTATACACTGCGCTATATGAAAGAAAGGACGGAAAACTTAACAGAATAAGTGATTATTTGGCACTTCCTGTAGATGAATTGGCTGACATTATTGAAGAAAAAAACAAAAAAGTGATTTTTTTAGGAGACGGGGTTGAAAACCACAGGGATTTTTTCAAAAACAGACTAAAAGACAGCTGTGAATTTGCCCCGGGAAGCATGAGACTTCAAAGGGCATCTTCTATTGCCCAAATTGCCTATATGAAGGCAAAAGAAGGGAAAACAGAGTCTTCCATTGAGCTTGTGCCTTTTTATCTTAGAAAGTCCCAGGCAGAGAGAATGTACGAAAAAAAGCTGCTAGCTAATAATAATTCTAAAAAGGTATAAAAATTATGAGTACAGAATGTGTTAGCATTTCTTATATGAAAAGTGAAGATATTGAAGATATATTGATTGTAGAGAACCTATGCTTTACAATTCCCTGGTCAAAAGAATCCTTTATACAGGAATTGTCAAATAAAAGCCTTACCAGATACATTTGTGCAAAAACAGGGGACAGGGCAATAGCATATGCAGGAATGTGGAAAATTTTTGATGAGGGACATATTACAAATATAGCAGTTCATCCTAAGTACAGAAAAAAAGGTATTGGCGGGAAGCTGGTTTGCCATCTTATAAATATTGCAAGAAAAGAAAACATTAAGAAGATGACATTAGAAGTTAGAAAGAGTAATATTGCCGCCCAGAAATTATATTTTAAATATGGTTTTGAAATAAAAGGAGTACGAAAGGGATATTACTCTGATAATGGAGAAGATGCCATTATTATGTGGAAAAACAATATATAGTATATTTTGGCAACTAAAACAACACATTAGGTTATTCAAATTTATTGTACAATAAAAAAGGATTTTATTATATTATAGTAGAATATAATACTTATTAATTGAATTATACTTAATTTGAATTATAATTAATCGAATTATTGCAATTTTAATTTTCCGAAAAATAATATCGGATGTCTAAATGTATCAGTCTTAAAATAAAAAATTCCTTATACCAACTGGTTTAAAGGGGGAAAATGTATGTCACGGGCAAAAAAAGTATCCTATAACAAACTCAAAAAAGAATGTAAACCAGACTTTTTTAAGTTTAATGATACTTCTGAACTAACTTTTTCAGATGATATTATAGGTCAGGAACGGGCAGTAAAAGCCATGGAGTTTGGGCTTAAAATAAAAGCTAAAGGCTACAATATTTTCATATGTGGGATGACAGGAACTGGAAAAACCAGTTATGCTCAAAACATTGCAAGAAAAATGGCAAAGAAATGTAAAACCCCTGATGATTGGTGTTATGTATACAATTTTAATAATTCTAACCGACCTAAAGCTATTAATTTACCTGCAGGATTAGGCAAAATTTTTCAAAAGGATATGGAAGAGTTCGTGAAGGTACTTAAGATTGAAATAGCTAAGGCTTTTGACAGTGAAGACTATGAAAGAGAAAAAACAGCTATAGCAAAGGAGTTTCAGAGTAAAAAAACAGAATTAATGGAAAAACTCAATAAGGATGCTGAAAAGCAGGGATTCAAAGTAAAAACCACAAATGCTGGGATGTATTTTTTGCCAGTTATAGAGGGAAAGACTATAACAGAAGAAGAGTATTCCAATTTGGATGAAAAAATAAAGCAGGAAATAAATGAAAAGTCAAATATAGTGCAGCTGGAAACGTTAGATATAATAAGACAAATTAAAAATATAGAAAAAGAAGCAGAAGAAAGAGTTTCAGAATGGGAAAACAAACTAGCATTGTTTGCCGTTGGAATACAGATAAATGATTTAAAAGAAAAGTACAGGGATTATAAAAAAGTTTTAGATTACCTTGAAAAGGTACAGGAAGACATATTGAAAAACCTTGATGAATTCAGAGAAGAAGAACTTACTGATGAACAGCAGCTGCTTCTTCCATGGTTAAAATCCTCTGATGAGTCACACACAGACAAATACAAAGTGAATCTTTTAGTTGACAACAGTGAGCTTGAAGGTGCCCCTGTTGTTACTGATTATAACCCAACTTATTATAATATTCTTGGAAAAGTAGAGCATGAAAATGAGTTTGGAACTATGATAACAGATTTCACAATGATAAAAAGTGGTCTATTTCACCAGGCAAATGGAGGCTACCTTATACTTCAGGCAAAAGACGTCCTAAGCAATATTCAGTCTTGGGAAGCACTAAAAAGAGTTCTAAGGACAGGGGAAATATCCATTGAAAATATGAAGGAGCAAATGGGACTTATTGCTGTTTCAACATTAAAGCCTGAGCCAATACCTGTAGATGTAAAAGTTATTCTAGTTGGAAGTGAATATATTTATCAAATGCTTTATGAATACGATGAAGAATTTAGAAAACTTTTCAAAATTAAGGTGGACTTTGATGCAGAGATGGAGAGAAATAGTGCTAACACGAGAAAACTTGCCCAGTTTATAGGTTCTTTTTGCAGCCGGGAAAATTCTCCTCATTTTGACAAAACTGGTGTTGCAAAAGTTGTTGAATATAGTTCTAGACTAGTGCAAGACCAAACTAAACTTTCTACAAGATTTAATGATATTGTGGAAATACTAAGTGAATCTGCCGCTTGGGCTGAAATAGAAGGTTGTTCGCTAGTAACTGGTGAACATGTTAAAAAAGCTATACAAGAAAAGATATACAGATCTAATAAGTACGATAAAAAGCTGTTGAAACTTTTAGAAGATGGAGCAATAATGATAGATACCGAAGGAGAAGTAGTGGGACAAATAAATGGTCTTACAATAATTGATACTGGAGATTATTCCTTTGGCAAGCCTTCTAGAATTACTGCAAACACTTTTATGGGTGAAAGAGGAATAGTGAATATAGAAAGAGAAGTGGAAATGAGTGGAACTTCTCATTCTAAGGGAATTATGATTTTAAGTGGATATATTGGGCAAAAGTATGCCCAGAATATGCCACTTTCATTAACTGCCAGCCTTTGTTTTGAACAGTTGTATGGTGGTGTTGATGGAGATAGTGCATCTAGTGCAGAGCTTTATGCAGTGCTTTCAAGTTTATCAGAAGTTCCTATAAAGCAAAGTATTGCAGTTACGGGTTCTGTAAATCAAAAGGGTGAGATTCAGCCAATAGGTGGGGTTACAGAAAAAGTAGAAGGATTTTTTGAACTTTGCAAATTAAGGGGATTAAATGGCCAGCATGGTGTAATAATACCTTATCAAAACATAAAGAATCTGGTTTTAAACGATGAAGTGATTGAAGCTTGCAAAGAGGGAAAATTTAATGTATATGCTGTAAAAACTATAGATGAAGGAATTGAAATACTAACTGGGAAAAAAGCAGGTACTAAAAAAGAAAATGGGAAATATCCTGCTGGAACGATAAACTATCTTGTGTATGAAAAACTTAAAAAATTTTCAAAAATAGCATCGGAAGCAGAAAAAACCACAAGTAAATCTAAATAAATTGTAATCTATTAAGAGTTAGTGTAAAATATGAAATATATGATACTTCAAAAGTTTATTAATTCCGACAAATTAAACAAGTAATTTCCCGGGAAATGTAGAATGATTAAACAAATTTGGCGGTACTTTGTATGAAAAAAGATATTATTTCAAAAAACACGGGTAATAGCCATGGTTTTTATGCTATTAATCTGTGTTTTTTTATTTCAATGTTTGATGCAGATGCAGCTTATGTTAGTTTTGCTCTTAGTGCAATATCTAAAAATGGAAATGTTGCCATTTGGGGTAATCAAGTATTTTAGGTTTTACAATTTTATTGGTTTCTAATATAATTAAAATAAATTTTAAAAAAAATATATATAGAAAAGATTAAAGGGGTTTAAAATGGATATAAAAAAGCTAGTAAATTATGTTATTTTGTTACTTGGGATTTTAGGGGTATTGAATTTTTTAGTTCTTACATCAATAAATCCAGTTTTTAATTTTGGTGTATTTATAATCTTTATTGCAGGAATTTGTCTAATAATAATTGCACTTTTAAGAATTAAAGGCAAAGGCCACTTATTAAGAATTAAAAATAAAATAATCAGGAGAATTTTTGTCTTGTTAACAGGATTGTTTCTACTTTCTTTTGTTTTTATTCAAGGGTTGATTATTTTTTCAGCTCAGGCAGATGAAAATATTGAAGAAGCAGATTATATGATTATACTTGGTGCTGGTCTAATTGGAGATTATGTACCTCCAACTTTGCAGTACAGACTGAATAAGGGAGTGGAATATCTTAACAAAAATTCTGATTTAAAGGTGATTGTCACTGGAGGACAAGGACCAGGTGAAACGGTAACGGAAGCTTATGCTATGGAAAAATACCTGATAAATAAAGGTGTGGATGCTTCTAGAATTATTAAAGAAGATAAGGCAACCAGTACCTTTGAAAATTTTAAATTTTCAAAAGAAATATTAGATGAGATAAGTGACAAGGAAGACTATAGTGTAATAATTGTTACAAATGGTTTTCATATGTTTAGAAGCAAAATGATTGCAGAAAGGGTTGGATTTACAGCATATAGACTGCCAACCAAAACAAATTTAAATGTTTTAGTTAATTGTTATGTCAGAGAATATTTTGCAGTAATTAAGTCTTTTATTTTCGATAGATAGTCTATCTTCCGTCTCTCTAAAATTAGTAACACTTTACTTAAAGTTAACATAACTTATAGTAAAGGGGTATATATCTCTGAAATTTATGTATGAAGGAGAGATGGAAATGTCTAATAAGAGAATTGACGGTGGTGGAACAGTTTACACAGGAAATTTTGCATCTTTATTGGCTAATTATATTGGTGAAACAGTAACAATTTTCACAAGCAGTGGTGGACAGTCAGGTGCAGGCTTTACAGGGGTTGTACTATCAGTTAATCCTGTTTTTGTAAGACTAATTACAAGGATTGGTCCTCCTCCAGGCTGTGCACTAGGAAATTCCTGTGCAGGATTTAATGTAGGGTACGGTCAGGGTTATGGCTCAGGATATGGTGGAGGATGCAGTTCAGGATATGGTTATGGTTCAGGTTACGGTTCAGGAAGCTCCCTTCCAGCTAATATGAGTGGTGCTACAACAGCTGGTGGCTGGAATTCAAATCCTGTTTATACAGTAGGTTCTGTAACAGATATTCCTATTTCTGCTATAGTTTCATTTGTACACAATGCAGTGTAAAAAATATGTAAATGTATGGAGGAAAAATTATATTTTGATATAATGATTAAAGTGCATATTAAGAAAAAAAGTTAAAGGTGATTATTCAGTGGGTTTTTTTAATATATTAGAAAAAAACTATAAAATAAATCTCAATAATCAACAAAAAGAGGCAGTAACTCATACCAGAGGACCAGCCTTGGTGTTGGCTGGTCCAGGATCTGGGAAAACCACTGTAATTGTTTCAAGAACCGCCTATCTTATACTAGAGTTTAAAATTAAATCAGAAAACATACTTACCATGACTTTTAATAAAGCTGCAGCAATTGAAATGGAGAAAAGATTTAATAATATATTTAGTGGTATATCAGACAAAAAGGTTCATTTTTCGACTTTTCATAGTTTTTGCAATTCGGTAGTGAAGGACTACGAAAAGATGCAAGGAAAATATTTGTCCAGAATTGAAGGAGATGAAGAGTCTAAAAATAATAAAAGATTAATTTTAAAAGAAATATATAAAAACATCAATGGCAGTCAAATAAATGATGATGAACTTGAAGGTCTTATAAACGACATTGGCGTTATAAAAAATAAAATGATAAAAAATTTGCAAGAATTTAATACAAATATTAAGAATTTTTCTCAAATATACAAAAATTATGAATCATATAAGAGGGAAAACTTATTAATGGATTTTGACGACATGCTCACATTTGCCTATGCTATTTTACAAAGGTATCCTAATATTTTAAAAAGATATACTGGAAAATATACCTTTATTCAAGTTGATGAAGGACAGGATCTTTCAAAGATACAGTTTGAAATTCTAAAACTTTTGGTAGGCTCTGAGGAAAAGAATATATTTTTAGTTGCAGATGATGATCAATCAATATATGGCTTTAGAGGGGCAGAACCAGAATACATACTTAGTATGGAAAAACAGTTTAATGGATGTTCTTTTTATTATCTTAGCAACAACTATCGTTCTACAGCCAATATAGTAGAAATAAGCAGTAGTTTTATAAAAAATAATACCGAAAGATATGATAAAAAACACAGCACTTGTAATGAGTATAAACATGACCCTTTTATTGTAAAAACAAAGGATCAGAGTGTTCAATATAATTTTATTGTGGACAAGGTAAAGGAACATTTAAGAGAAAATAATTCCACCGTTGCCCTTCTTTATAGAAATAATATTTCTTCAATTCCTCTGGCAGAAGCCTTAGATAGAAATGGGATTAATTTTAATGTAAAGCAAAATAAAGTATTTTTCTTTAACCACTGGGTTGTACAAGACATTTTAGCTTTTTTAAAATTTTCACAAGACCAAACAGATATAGATTCTTTTTGGAGAATATATTACAAAATGAACAGATATATTTCAAAAGCAATGTTAGAATATGCATTAAATGTTGGTTATAAAAATTCAATTATAGATGGAATTTTAAAGAATAATGATTTAGAAACATACAGAAAAATGACTCTTTTAAATGTTAAAAGTGAATTTAAAAAGTTATCTAAAAAGAAGCCTTTTGATGCTTTAAACTATATTGAAAAAGACTTTAACTATTTTGAGTATGTAAAAGATTACTGTGATGATACAGGTCTTTTTTATGATTATATTTACAGCCTTTTTGGGGTTTTGAAAGTAATGGCTTTAAAATGCAGAAAAATTACTGACTATTTACAGAGAATTGAAGAGGTAAAGGAACTTCTAGAAAATCCAACATCAGGAGCCAGGCTGACAATGTCTACTATACACTCAAGCAAAGGATTGGAATATGACTGTGTTATGATGTTAGATATGGTAAATAGTGAGCTGCCGGGTGAAAGTGCCATTGACCTTTTTAGGGAGGAAAACAAAGCAGAACTTTTAGAAGAGGAAAGAAGGCTGTTTTATGTTGGAATTACAAGGGCTAAAGAGTATTTGTATTTAATATATCCAAATTTCAGGAATGGATTTAGAGAAGAAAGGACAATTTTTATAGATGAAATATTAGACTGCATAAAAATGAAAAGCTTAAATGATATTACAGAAGGAATGATAGTAAATCATAAGCACTTTGGAGAAGGAGTCATTGCAGCTATTTTAGAAGAGAATAAAGGCAGCATTATTGTAGAAGTTGATTTTAACGGTATAAGGCGTAAGTTTGACTTAATTATGTGCCTGGAAAAAGGCATTTTAAAAATATAATTAGCATTTATTTTTAGTAGTGCATAATTGTCAGATTAATGGTTTGGATGGTAAATATATAAATTTTAAGGCATTTCTAGTAGAATTTTTTCTACAATATGGAAGGATGTTATTTTTACATGATGGCAACAAGCTGCTGGAAGAAGGAAAAACATATATGTTTTGTACAAAATATAGTGAGGAAGAAGCAGCACATTATGCTTCAGCACCTACTTCTACCATAGAAATACAGGATGAAAAGCATAGAGAAGAAATGAGAGATACTTATAAAGAAGCTTACGAAAAAGAGCTAAAGGAAAAAATCCGGTAGTTAAATTTCAAAAACTTAATTATTATTATCATCTCAAACTTAGCATACAAGAAATGTGCTCTTAACTTTGATAAATTAATATTTTGAGGTCATTAAATATGACGTAATAATTAATTTATTCCTTGTTCATATGCCATTCTGCAACTGCGAAGTTTGAGTTATCAATATTAACTAACATTAAACACATGGTTATTATTAACAAATATACAAAATTTTCTACATTTTTTAATTGACTTTTTTTAAAAATATGGTATAATACAAGTAAATTACATTAAAAAATGATAATTGTCCTAGGATAATCATTAATTCTTATTTTAGGAAACAAGAATTATTTAGTGTAATTTAATTCAATACATATGATGATGAGGCATAATTTATAAAAAAAAGAATTAAGTTTGGTATTATTTTAGTATTAGTATTATTTACTGTTTCAGTTGTAATAGGAGTACTATTTGCAGCTGTTCCGGGTGCATGTGCCTCAGGTCTTAATTCTGTAGATGGAGATGAAATAAGGTGGGGTGGTAGTACAAAATACTCTAACCAATTAAGTACAGCAATACAACAATGGAATAACCTTGGGGAAATTAGTATTTTACCAGATAGCATATGGACTGTTGAAGATTTAACTATTGAAGACACTTATGAACCAGAAGTAGCTTGGGTTGGTTTATGGCAAAAGAGACCTGTTGGGGCAGATAAAATTTATCTAAATACTGCTAAAATAGATGCGAAGCCAGCAATTACAACAAATGTTATTATGCACGAACTAGGTCATGCTTTAGGTATAAATGACCACTATGAATATAGTTTGTGTTACAGCAAAAGTAATTTAGTAATGTGGTATAAAGCAAATCAATATACTTCTTTGCAACCTCATGATAAAGATGCATATTATGACATATGGGGTAATTAATAAGAAGAAGGAGGTTTTTAAAAGATGAAAAAAATTATTATATCACTACTCATTGTAATTGTTTTGGGAATAGGGATATATGCGGGAATATATTATTCCCAACCCGAAAATGCTCCACTTATGGCATCTTGGGCAATAGACATCTATGACCATGAAGTGATGGTAGAGGACTCAGAAAATGTATTTATTGGAACGGTTGAGAGCGTTGACGGAAATAAAAAACGTAAAAGTACTGATATCCCTTGTACCATTTATCAGGTTAAAGTGGATGAAAACATCAAAGGAGAATTAAGTGGTGTTGTAAAATTGATTAAAGAAGGCGGATATGATGGAAGAACATTATTTTTACATGATGGCGACAAGCTGCCAGAAGAAGGAAAGACATATATGTTTTGTACAAAATATAGTGAGGAAGAAGCAGCACATTATGCTTCAGCACCTACTTCTACCATAGAAATACAGGATGAAAAACATAGAGAAGAAATGAGAAATACTTATAAAGCTGCTTATGAAAAAGAACTAACGGAAAAAATCCAATAATTAAATTTTAAAAAACTTAAAAAGTATAAAAAAGCTTCTTAACTTAACAGTAAAAACAAGTAAAACTCTATAGTTAACGGCAGTGCCGGGCTATAGAGTTTTTTTACGGGAAAGTGCATTATTTTTTTGTGAATATAAAAGGATTATTGCAAAATATGTGGAATAAGAGAAACAGATATATATAGCAAAAATAAGTTTATTATTAATACATAAGGGTAATATATACTATAACTTATTTTGAACAGAAAGGAGTTTTATATATGATACAGGTAAAGGACAATGTGTATTGGGTAGGAATTAAAGACTGGGAACTTAGACAATTTCATGGTCATGAGTTTTCAACTCACAGGGGTTCTACTTACAATTCTTATATAATTAAAGACGAAAAAACTGTTTTGGTGGACACGGTATGGGATCCCTACAAGGAAGAATTTATTGAAAAACTTGAAAAAGAAGTGGGTCTAAAAAACATAGATATGATTATAATTAACCACTGTGAGCCAGACCATGCAGGAAGTTTGGCATATCTTATGGAAAGAATACCAGATACACCTATATACTGTTCTGCACAAGGAGAACAAAGTATTAAAGGGCATTTTCACAAAGATTGGAATATAAATGTGGTAAAAACCGGGGACACAATAAATATAGGAAAAAACCAACTTGTTTTTGTTGAAATGACTATGCTGCACTGGCCGGACAGTTTGTTAACTTATGTTAAGGGTGCAAATGTAGTTTTATCCAATGATGCTTTTGGTCAGCATTATTCGCCTCCATCTCTTTTTAATGACCAGGTTGATCAGTGCGAATTATATCAGGAAGCTATAAAATATTTTGCAAATATTTTAAATCCTTTTAGGCCTCTTATAAAGAAGAAAGTAGAAGAGATTAAAGGGTTGAATCTTGATATAGATATTATTGCACCAAGTCATGGGGTAATCTGGAGGGACAACCCTATGCAGATTGTTGAAAAATATTATGAGTGGTCTCAAATTGATTATAATGAGGACTATGTTGTAATTGTATATGATACAATGTATGACGCCACTAAAAATATGGCTCTGTCAATAGCAGAAGGTCTTAACAATAATAAAATAAGATATAAATTATTTAATTCCTCCGTTGCCGACAGAACCGACTTAATAACTGAGTTGTTTAAAGCAAAGGGAATTATTTTGGGAAGCTGTACTGTAAATAACGGTCCTTTGGCATCTATATCAATGGTTTTAGATGCAATGAAATATTTAAAATTTAAAAACAAGCCAGCAGCAGGTTTTGGAAGCTATGGCTGGAGTGGGGAAGCACCGGGACAAATTACAGAAGCTTTAAAAAGTATTGGTATGAAAGTTGATTTAGAGCCTATCAAAGCAAAATATCAGCCTACAGAAGAAGATCTTAGAGAATGTGTTTTATTTGGAGAAAAATTTGCCCAAAGAATATAATAAAAATATAATAATAAAAGTGCTATAATAAAAAGAGGGGATATGTTTCTCCTCTTTTTTTAATCTTAATATTTTGTTAATATATTGGACTATATTTAGTATTATATGATAATATTTTTATAGAAGGTATAGTAAAAAATAAAGGAGAATATTAGGTGATATTATCATGAATAAAGTTATATGTGTATATAGTTCTTCAAGTTGTACAATAGATAAAGTTTATTTTGATGTTGCATACAAATTAGGGTGTCAAATTGCAAAAAGAGGTGATACCCTCTTATTTGGTGCTGGAATGGTTGGGCTTATGGGAGAAACAGCAAGGGCTGTCCATGAAAACAATGGCAAGGTAGTGGGAATAGTGCCAGAGGCATTAAATGTAAGCGGAATAGTGTATGAAAGATGTGATGAGTTTATTGTAACCACTGGCATGAGGGAAAGAAAGGCAATAATGGATGAGAGATCAGATGCATTTATAGCTTTGCCAGGAGGTTTTGGCACATTAGAGGAGCTTTTAGAAATTATAACATTAAAGCAGCTTGAATATCATAATAAGCCTATTGTGATTTTAAATGTAAATAATTACTATGATGACATTTTGAAGCAATTTGACAAAATTTTTAATGAAAATTTTGCATGTGATGAGTACAGGAAGTTATATTATGTTACTGACAGCGTTTCTGAGGCCATAGAGTACATAGATTCGTATAAATAAATGTCTTTGAAATTTAGCGTATTTAGGCGTATAATATAAGGATAATAGTATAATAATGTGAGGAGAGCGTGTTATGGAAGGCTGTAGTTTTCGCTGTGAATTAGTTAATGCTAAAAGGATAGTGGTCAAAGTGGGTACATCAACATTAACTTATGAAAACGGCAAAATAAATTTTTCTAAGATAGATAAACTTGCAAGAGTATTATCAGATCTAATGAACCAGGATAAAGAAATTATATTAGTTACATCTGGTGCGGTAGGAATAGGTGTAAGCAAATTAAAGCTAAAATCAAAACCTGAAACTACAAGAGAAAAGCAGGCAGTTGCTGCAGTAGGTCAATGTGAACTTATGCATATATATGGAAAGTTTTTTTCAGAATATGGACATCTTGTAGGGCAAATCCTACTTACTAAAGATGTTACAATAAATGAGGGAAGCAGGCAAAATGTTATTAACACCCTTGAAACTTTAATAGAAAAAGATATACTTCCCATAGTTAATGAAAATGACTCTGTAGCTGTAGATGAATTGGAAAATGGGATTAACAGGGTTTTTGGAGATAATGATACTTTGTCCGCTATTGTGGCAGAACTTGTAAAGGCAGATTTGCTTATAATATTGTCTGATATAGACGGGTTATACACTTGTGATCCAAGAAAAAATTCCTGTTCTGAGCTAATATCTGTAGTTGAAGATATAACTCCTAAAATTGAAGGTTGTGCAGGAGGAGTAGGAAGCAGGAGAGGAACAGGCGGTATGATTACTAAGATAGCAGCAGCCAGGATGGCTGTTTCAAATGGAATAAATTTAGTTATAGCAAATGGGGAAGAACCAAGCATAATATCAGATATTTTAGCTGGAAAAAATGTGGGTACACTTTTTGTAAGGAAAAAATAAAACTTACATTTAAAGCAAAAACTGCAAAAATATAAAAGGAGGGATGTTATTTGAGAAAATTTGTACCTATCGTCTTGTTTGCTTTGTTGTTAGGAATGCTTATGCCTCTATATGCGGAAGTTGAAGAAAGCGACATTAAAGTTAAAGAAAAAAGCATTATGTCATATGATATTGCAAAAGATATGCTAATTGAAAACAATAGCACTTTAAAAGAAAAACAGTTGCAAGAAAGAAGAACATTTTACGGTTATAGCAATACAGTTCAAACTTCAAGAGGAATCAATACAGAAGGCAGAAATGTTAATATGTTTGGAATGGATTTTTTTATTTCCTATCCTGATGATGTACAAATGTTATTGACAATGCAAAAAGAATTTATGCCCTTTGTACAAAGATTTGGGTGGCAAATGTCTCTAAAAGAGAAGGAATTAACGGAAAATGCTCTTGTTTTGGCATTAAGAGATTTATATCTAGGCCTTTATAGCACTTCAAAAAATTGCGATATTTTAGAAAAAAAACTTGAGTTAGAGAACAAAAAGTATAATGCAAATAAAATACGTTTTGAAAACGGACTTATTTCAGAAATAGAATCTGAAGAATCCCAATATCAGTTTTTAAAGGCACAAAAGAATTTAGAAAGTGCAAAAAGAGATTTTGAGAATATGAGAAGAAATTTCAATTCTTTTTTAGGTGTTCCTATAGATACCGAGTATGATGAGCTTTTATTTGAAGAATTAAAAAGGGATGTTAGAATACAGCCCCTTGAGTATTATCTTGAAAAGGCTTTAGAAAATAGGTTAGAGGTAATAGTATTAGAAGGTCAAATAGAAATGACAGAGCTTCAAATTTCAATTTATGAAAAGAATAGAGTTAATGAAACCTATACTAATGTGCAAAAAGACTATAATGAAGCTTTAAGACAGCTTGAAAACCTAAAAGCCCAACTTGAACAGACAAAAATAGATATTGAAAATGAAATTAAAAGTGCATACATAGAGATTAAAAAAGAAGGATATAATCTTCAAAGTCTTAACGATACTCTTAATATGCAGGAAAAAAACTATCAAAGGTTGCAAAACCAGTTTGAGCAAGGATTTATAGCAAAACTAATTATAGATGAAGTTAAAATGGGTTTGGAAGAATTAAAAAACGGTATTGATTTGGCTATGTATGTTTATAATACAAAAATAATGAAGCTGGAAGAGGCGGCAGGTCTTGGACCAGCATTTTAGGAAAGGTGAGTGAGATAAAGGTGAACAAAAAACTCAAAGCGCTAATATTGACAGTAACAATGGCATTGTCCATTACAACTGTTTGGGCAGTTGGAAATGATATGTTTTTAAATATAGAAAAATTTCAAGATATGGCTTTAAAAAACACCAGGCAGTCCAAAATTGATGAATTACAAATAGAATCTAAGAAAAATGCATTAGAGGAAGCAGAAAAGGATGCAAAATTCTTATCTCCTTCAACCACTAGAAATCAAAAGTACGACAATGAAATACAGAAAAAAGTTGATCCTTTTAAGGCAAAAGCAGACCTTGAATATATAAAAAGAGAAAAGGATATAAACGAAGAGAATTTAAAGCGGGAAGTTTATGAAACGGCTCTTGATATACTGATTCAGGAAAAGGAAGTAGAACTTGAAACTGAAAAGCTAAAGATACTAGAAGAAAAGCTTAAAATGATTAAAACCAGGTACGATGAAGGCAAAATAACTGATAATGACCTGTACAATGCTGAGTTTGCAGTAAGTTCTAAAACCATTGATTTAAATAAAGCACAAAAAAATTTAGAGATATTAAAACTTGAATTGAAAAGACTTTTAAATGTTGAGCTGGACGATTCTCCAATAAAGGTGGAGGACCAATTGGTTTTTGAGCCAATGATGGATATTGACATGGACGTGGATATGGTTGTTTTGAAAAATGTAGATGGAGTTTTAAATATTGATACTATAATAGAGAAGTCTATTGAAAAAAGTCTTGAGTATTATAAGGCAAACAAAGATTTAGAAGCACAGGAAATGGTTATGGAGATTACAAAAGATATCTATGAAGAAAATCATCCAACATACAAAGATAATGTGTTAGCTTTAGAAATTGCACAGCTTAATTTAGAAAATATCAAGACAAGCATTCAGGTGCAGGTAAGAAATAAATACAATGACTTAAAGACTGCAGAGGAAAATGTTAATTTAGCAATACAGTGGGAAGAAATACAGAAGAAAAAGCTTGAAGCAGAGGAACTTAAGTTTGAAAAAGGTATGATAAGCAGAGAACAGCTGTTAAATGCAAAAGAAGCATATATAGAGTCAAATTATGATAAATTTGCTGCTATTTACAATCATAATATTATAAAATCTGAGTTTGAAGCACTATACAAGTAAAATTGGTTAGATAAACTTTTTTGTGTGTTTTTTCATTATGCAAGATTTCCTGTCAAGTATTAATAATGTTATCAAGTTACAGGGAAATACTCTTTTGAAGATTCAAGAGATTAAGAATGCTTATGTAGAATATGATGTTAAGTCAGACTATAACGGTTATAAGTTGCTTGACATTGAGAAAATTAATGCAGTTATTGGTTACTTTGCACAATATATTGAATCACTTTATAAGGTGAAATTGATGAAATTATTATGGTATTTAGATGCACTGTATTTTAAACGAGAAGGTACATCTATGACAGGATTGGTTTATAAACATCTGCCTCTTGGAGCAGTTCCTATAGCTTATAACGAATTACTTTATCTACCTGCGGTTAAAGTTGTTGAAGATTATTTTGACGATTTATACCGTATTCATTAGCAAGGAGATTGAGAGATTTTTCATAACCTGAAACTAATACAATTAATAGTCAGCCTTGGGTATACGTCCTTGGCTGACTATTAATTGTATCATGGTCTTTTTTTATCTTTATCTTTTTTTGTATCTTTTTTCTTATCTTTATCTTTATCCTTATCTTTATCCTTATCCTTATCCTTTTTCTTATCTTTATCTTTATTGCTGCTGTTATCCTTCTCGTCTTTGGCATTATTAATGCTAATTCTGTCTTCTCTAATATTATCACTGCTGTTATTTATGTCTGTGTCATACCAAATATCTCTAAAATAGTTATTGCTGTTATTTCTGTCTTCCTGCTCTAAAAAGTCATAATGTCCTTCATAATCGTCGGAATCATTATTTTCACTGTCGTCACTGTCTTCGCCTCTATGAGGAGTGTTTCTGTAAGGTGCAAATGGGTCATGTTCCGGACAGTACTCATTAGGATATTCGTATATTTTATCCCCTACCGCTGCAAAATCACTTGGATTTGTAATAGGAACACGGCGTTTTACAAATACCTTTTCAGTTGTGGAAGATGGCGGACAATGGTAGGATGCCAAATATGGTCTTCCATGTTCATCTGTATGTGCTTCACAAACTTTTGCCTTTACGTGAACATCACATTCATCCTTAGGCTCAGTTCCTGCTATGAAAATTTCAGTTCTCACTGTAGAACCACGAGGGTCTTGAGAGCACAACTCAGATGCAAGTTTACCGGATTTTGTGCAAATGGTTTTTTTGACAATCCCCGGAGGTTCTTCAAATTGTTTTACTTCTAAATTTTCGTGAACTTTTGCCATAACATCACGCCAAATTAAATTAGCTCTTCCCTGTTCTGCAGACTGTATACTGGTATTTTGGTCATATCCATACCATGTAGCTGCAACATAATATGGAGTGTATCCAACAAACCATTTGTCATAGTTATTGCTTGTAGTACCTGTTTTACCTGCTTGTGGCATTCCACCTGAAAATCTAGCACCAGTACCTGTACCAGAAATCATTACGTCCTTTAGCATGTCAGTTATAATGTAGGCTGTGGATTCATCGTATACTATAGTGCTTTGAGGCTTATTTTCAAGCAAAATATTGCCATTCATGTCTAAAACCTTGGTGTAGGTAATAGGTTTATAGTAAAGACCCTTATTTGCAAAAGGAACATATGCTGCAGCCAGTTGAAGAGGATTTATACCTCTTTCTGGTCCTCCCAGGGCTATTGATAAATATCTTTCATTTGTTCTGTCAATTCCTGATTTTTTTAAATAATCAAGAGCTATATCAGGGGTTAGATATTCATCCCATATTCTTCCTGCGACTACATTATATGATTTTGTTAAAGCATATCTGGCAGTAGTTAGCCCGCTATATCTTCTATCGTAGTTATTAGGATACCTTTCACTTCTGTTGTTAGGGTTAAGATACACTGGGGCATCATCTATAACTGTTGCAGCAGTTATTTTTCTTTCATTAATTGCAGGACCGTATACAACAGGTGTTTTGAAAGTAGAACCTGGTTGTCTTTCAACTTGTGAACTTGAAGCCCTGTTTAATGGTGAACCTATTTTTTCACCTGCACCACCGTAGAGTGCTTTAACATGACCGTTTGTTGGGTCTATAATAACCATAGCAGCTTGTGGTGGCATGGATGTTTTAGTATTTACTTTTGTAAAGTATTCTTCATTAAGAAATACTTCATCCATTGCCTGTTGGATTTGGAGGTCTTGCGTGGTATATATTTTTACTCCGCCATTATAAATAGTGTCATAGGCTTCATCACGGGTATATCCTGCATCCATAAGATCATTCATAACATCAATAACAACCTGGTCCACAAAATATGATTGATTTGTAATCACATCAGCTGAACGTCTGTTATAATCTGCATATTGGAGGTTTTCATTTATTGCCTGTTGATATTCTGATTCAGTTATGTACTCAAGTTCTTTCATTACCCCCAATATTACTTCTTGACGTTTTTTAATATTTTCTCTCCCGTTTGTTGTAAATGGGTCGTAGTATGCAGGACTTTGAGTAATACCAGCTAAAATTGCACATTCTGCAAGGGTAAGATCACTTACATCTTTATCAAAATATGTTTTAGATGCAGATTGAACTCCATAACAGTTTTGTGCCAGAAAAACTATGTTTAAGTATAATTCTAGTATCTGGTCTTTACTTAAATTGCGTTCTAAATGTAAGGCTATCCACCATTCCTGTACTTTACGTTCTACAGAACGTTCATCTCTTCTTGTAATGTTTTTGATAACCTGCTGAGTAATTGTACTACCTCCATGAGCACCTCCAGATGTTATGGCGCTGGCTATTCTCCTTAAGTCTATACCTGGATGCTCATAAAAACGTCTGTCTTCAATAGCAATAAAAGCATTTTTAAGATTTTTAGGGATGTCCTTAAGGTCTACCATATCTCTGTTTTTTGATCCCTGCAAAGGTATAATCATTTCATCATTGCAGTCATAGACATAGGATGTGAAACCGTCCAAAGTCAATTTGTCAGGAGTTAATTTTTCTGCATTTTTAATATATGCAAAAACTGCACCTCCTGCAAGTCCAGCCAATGCAAATGAAATGGTCAGACAGATTATTAATAGCATTTTAATAACTAAAAAAGAAAATCTAAAAGCAAATTTAGCTACTTTTTTCTTTTGACTTTTACCTTTCTTAGGTTTAGTATTTCTAGATTTCATTAAGCTACTCTCCTTCATATTTTAAATTTCATAAGTTTTTGCATTAATAAATTAGTATTTTTTATAACTTATATTTATCTTAACTTTTTTATAACAATAATTATAACACAAAAGTAGCAAGGTTGAGAAGGAAAATGACTGTCATATTTTACAAAGAAAATATAGTGGATTATATTTAATGTTGAAAAAAGTCATAATATTGTATAAACTTAATAAATAAAGCAGGGCATAAAATAAAAGCCTAAAGGGGTGTTATAATGGAAATAAAGGTTGGCGAATTAATAAAGGCAAAAAGAGAAGAAAAAAAATATTCCCTTGTAGATTTTGCTCAAATTATTGGAATAACCCCAGGGTATCTTTCACAAATTGAAAATGGCCGCAAGAAAAACCCTAAATTAGAGATTTTATTAAAAATAGCAAAGGAACTTGACATTGATTTAAGTATGCTTTTAGGGTTAGAAAGTACAAATGAAAATTTAAGTTTAAAAATTCCACCTCTTTTAAAGCTTGTTTTAGCAAAAGAGAGAAATGTTAAAGTTTTAGAAAATAAAGATATATTAAAAAAAATATGCGATATTATAGACAAATCATTAGAGTGCAGGTATTTTATAGAAAGTGAAGAATTATACCAGCTGTTTTTAGAAGATATTTATATTCAAATTGAAACTATATTAAAAAGATATATAGCCTTTCAAGCTATCAACAAATCTTAATTATTTTTCACCAAATACCCCTTCATTATCATAGTATAACTGGTAAGGAGGGGTTTTTTATGAGAAAAAGAAAAACCAATCTCTATAATAGATTATGGTATGTTAAAAAAAACAGGAGAAAAACATATATATACATATTTCCTTTAATTATATTAACGGTACTTATTTTACTTTTTTTATATGTTGAAAATATAATGAAACCTGGTTTTTTAGAATTTTCAGATTATATGGTAAGGAGAATAATAAACAATTCTGTAGCTAAAGCAGTTAATGATAATTTCCCTGAAGAAATAAATTATGAGGAAATTGTAAAAATAAATAAAGATGAATTTGAAAAAATTAACTCCATACGGGTGGATGTAGGGAAGTTGAACAGGATATTTTCAAAAGTCACACTTAGCATCCAAGAAGAGTTAGATACATTAGGAGTTGAAGAAATTGGGATACCCATTGGAGTACTTGCAGGCAATTCAATTTTTTCTGCAAGAGGGCCTAGGATAAATGTTAAGGTAATGCCTGCAGGAGGTGTGGAAACAGATTTCAGATCAGAATTTACCAGTGCAGGAATTAACCAGACCAAACATCGGATATATTTTCTCGTTAAGACTAAAGTTAGTATAGCTGTGCCATTTATTAATGAAACCACCGAAGTAACAACAAGTATTCCAATAGCTGAAACAGTTATTGTAGGAGATGTACCCCGATATTATCTAAATTTTGAAAATATTGAAAATTAATTTTTATTAGAAGATGCAGAGCTGTCAGATTTTTTTCGAGGATTTTTACCACTTGATTGATTATTTTGTTTTTCTACCATTTTACACTTGCCTTCAAATATACTTCCTTCCGAAGTTATTAAGTTTTGTACAAAAATGTCACCATAGATTTCTGCTGTGGAAGTGGCATTTAATAAACCTTGTGCCTCGATATTTCCTTGTACTTTGCCAGAAAGAAAAATATTCTTTGTATAAACATTACCAATGATTTCTGAGTCTTTTCCTATGTAGATATCTCCTTCTACCTTTATTTCTCCATTCACCTTTCCATCAATTCTGATTGTGCCCACAGTTTCAATATTGCCCTGAAAAGTTGTATTTTTACCTATAAGGGTATCAAATTTATCAGGGACTTTAACATCTTTTTTAAACACATTAAGACCTCCAATTTATATAATAAAATAAAAAACTAAAGCTTTGGCAAGTTTATCTAGGGTCTAAGTATTCCATAGGATCTACTGCAGTATCAAAAACCCTCACTTCAAAGTGTAAATGATTTCCGGTACTTCTTCCAGTACTTCCAATCTGAGCTATAACATCCCCTTTATTAACTGTTTCACCTTCACTAACAAGAAGACTTGAGCAATGGGCATAAAGGGTTGTTATACCACGACCGTGGTCAACTATTACAGTTTTGCCATAATTGCCGTGCCAGTCTGATAAAATTACCTTTCCACTTGCAGATGCTTTAATTTCGCGTCCGTAGGGAGCGGATATATCAATTCCGTAATGAAATTTTCTTGTAAAACTAATAGGATCCATTCTATATCCAAAACCTGAAGAAATGCTGCCATTTGTAGGCCATAAAGTAGGAACAACATTCATATATTCTGTTAATTTTTCTTGAGTATCTTCTAAATCAGTTGTGATTTCAGCATCAGAATAATTTATTTTTTCCAGTTCTTCTAATATTGATTTAAGTTTGCTGGCACTTTCCACAAATTCTCGGTCATCTCGTCCTGTGGATCTGGTGGCAACAATGTCATTCATATTTTCTTCTATGTATTTATGTGTTAATTCCTTATATAGAGTTTTAAATTCTTCAGTTATTTTGCTTTGTTTAATTCTTTCTTGTTTTAGTTCATTTATTTCTATTTCATTTTCTTCTATTAAAAGCGCCTGCTGTTCAGTTAATTCATCTGCTAAAGCTATTTTTTCGCTCAAATACTTGTTTTCCCTTATAAGGGACGTAATGGTAAGGCTGGTGCATATAATAGCTGTAGCTATAATTGTCACAAGTCCGAGAAGTTTATACTTTACGGATGAAATTTTAAAAACTTTGATCTCATTTGTTGAATGTGGTACCAGCATAATGGACCAATACCGCTTTTCACGTTTTCTTTTCCTCATAACTACCGCCTTCTTTATATGTTATCTTTTATGTTATTATTATGCATTGCTAATTATTATACCATTGTATAATGATAAAAGTAAGTATTAATTTAAATTTTTTTTGTTAATATTTCCTCTATTATAGTATTTACAATAATTCAGCATTTAATTCAAGGGTATAATATTTAAAAGTTTATGTAAGAATTTGCGTACAAATAAAATTAGAGGTCTTGAAAAATGTAGATTATTGATGTAATATATAATTCACAAATGAATATATAGCGTGTGTATTTGCACGAAAGTGCTGGTGCAAAATTGCACCAAGGGAATACGGATGAGATTTCCGAGCTATCCCAATAACCGTGAAGCTGACGAAAGGGCAAAATGCCACTGCCATGAGCGGGAAGGCGCCCTGTAGGATGAAGCTAAGCCGGGAGACCTGCTTACACATTTGCCACTTGGGGGGTAGGGCGAGCTATTATTTATTGCTATTGTTAGGTTAGCATGAAATTTCCTTGCTCTCTGTTTCCAGGGAGCAATTTTAGTTACGCCTTCCATGTATTCATTTGAAATAATAGAAAGGGGATTTCCAAATATGAAATGCAAAAAGAGGTTGGTCTTGCTGCTTTGCATTCTTATGCTGGCGGCTGTTTTTACTGGGTGCGCAAAAACTGATGAAAATGCACCAAATGAAAATAATATGTCTAATGATGCTGTGACAGTAACTGATATGATGGGGCGTGAAATCACATTAGAAGAGCCAGTAACCAGAGTTGTTGCACTGACTCCTTCTGATTGTGAAATTTTATATGCTATTGGTGCAGGAGATGCGATGGTTGGGCGTGGGGAATACTGTGACTTTCCACCAGAAGTTTTAGATGTACCAGAAGTCCAGACGGGAGCTAATACAAATTTAGAACAGATTATAGCCCTAAAGCCACAGGTAGTGCTGATGGGCACCATGGGTCAGACAAAGGAACAAGTTGCAGCACTTGAGAGAGCAGGGATTAAAGTTGTGGCTTCCCAGGCAACAGATATTGAAGGAGTATATGCTTCCATTGAAATCATTGGAAAGCTGATGAACAAAGAAGAGAAGGCACAGGATGTCGTTAACTCAATGAAAGATATATTTAAAGAAGTTTCTAAAAAGGCGGAAGATATTAAAGGTAAAACTGTCTATTTTGAAGTTTCACCTTTAGAATTCGGACTGTGGACTGCAGGAAGCGGTACCTTCATGAATGAAATTGCAGAAATAATTGGTCTTGAAAACTGTTTTGCCGAAGTGGATGGCTGGGGAGAAATATCAGAAGAACAGGTACTAGAGCGCAATCCAGACTATATTGTTACCATTGCCATGTACTTTGGAGAAGGACCTACACCAAAAGAAGAGATTATCAGCCGGACAGGCTGGGAAGACGTGACCGCTGTTAAAAATAAGGCAATATTAAATCTTCAGAATAATGAGCTTTCCCGCCCAGTACCACGCCTTGCTGAAGGTGCAAAAATGCTATATGATTTTCTCAACAGTTTAGAAGAGTAGTGGATGGCTGTATAAGATAATTACATAACTGAATTGGGGGAGTTAAGTGAGTAATAAAAAAGAGAGTTTTGGCATTTTAGAATATATAATATTTATAGGTGTAGTATTTTTTACTTTTGCACTTTGTGTTTCTGTGGGGAGTGTCACTATCCCCATAAGAGACACTATAACCACTATATGGAATTTCCTTTGGGGCATTCCTATTCCAGATACTATAGCAATGCCATCTATTATCCTGTCTGTCAGGTTGCCCAGGGTAATTTGCGTTGCACTTACTGGAGCATCTCTCTCCATTTGCGGTGGAGCTATGCAGGGGCTGTTGCGAAATCCTCTGGCAGATGGTTCAACTCTTGGTGTGTCATCTGGAGCGTCACTAGGTGCCGTAATTGCAATAGCCTTTGGCATCAGAATGCCTTCTTTTCCTTTTACAGGTACTATGGTAATGGCTATAATATTTGCTTTTTTATCCCTCATTATAATTCTTACTCTTTCTTACAAAATGGATTTTTCTCTGTCCACCAATACAATTATTCTTATTGGTGTGATATATTCCATGTTTGTTTCTAGCGTATTGTCCCTTATCACTACTTTTGCATCAGACAGGGTTAAGCAAATTACCTTTTGGCTAATGGGAAGCCTGTCTGGCAGCAGTTATGAAAATGCCCTGGTGCTTTTCATAGCTTTGGTGATATTTGGCATGATTATTCTTTTGCATGCAAGGGAATTAAATGCTTTTGCCATTGGTGAAGAAAATGCACGGCATATAGGGGTAAATGTCAAGAGGGTGAAATTTATCATTATGATTGCTGTTTCTGGACTTATAGGTGTGTGTGTATCCATAGGTGGTACAATAGGATTTGTTGGCTTAGTTGTACCCCACATGGTGCGTATGCTTACAGGGCCAAACCACAAAAGGCTGCTTCCTGCCTCTTTGTTTGGAGGAGCAACTTTTCTTATGCTTGCAGACCTTATTGCACGTATATTGCTAAACCCTTTAGAACTGCCCATTGGAGTGGTTACCTCCTTTATAGGTGCAATATTATTCATCTACATATTTTATAGTTCAAGGAGGAAGAGCCATGCTTGAGGTAAAGAATTTAACAGTTCGGTATGGAAAGCTTACAATTGTTAACAATGTCAGTTTCTCTGTTAAAGAAGGGCAATGGCTTATGATTGTAGGACCTAATGGGGCAGGAAAAAGCACTATAATAAATGCCATTTCACAAGGTGTACCCTATACAGGGGATGTGTATTTTGCTGACAAAAATATTAAAAAATATAAAGCCCATGACAGGGCAAAAATCATTGGTGTTTTGGCACAAAAGAATTTTGTCAATTATTCTTTTACAGTACAGGAGGTTGTCAGGTTAGGACGGTATTGCTATGCGCCAGGCATATTCTCACGTCCTAATAAAGATGATGAGGAACATATTTTAAAAGCCATTGAAATGACAGGACTAAGTTCTCTGCTTCACCAGCCAGTTTTAACCCTTTCAGGCGGGGAACTGCAGAGAGTTTTTCTAGCCCAGCTTTTTGCTCAAAATCCTAAGATTCTTATGCTGGACGAACCCAGCAACCACTTGGATCTTTTGTATCAAAAGCAGACCTTTGAATTGATACAAGAGTGGTTAAAAACTCCGGGACGTGCAGTTATATCAGTGGTGCATGATTTAAGCCTTGCTAAGGCATATGGCAAACAAGCATTGTTGCTTCATAAGGGAAAGGCTAAAGGTTTAGGTTCAATTCATCAGGTGCTGACAGGAAAAAATCTTAATACAGTGTATTCTATGGATGTTTGTGCATGGATGCGCAGTAAGTTAGAACAATGGGAATAATTGTTGTTAATTAATAATAGGGGTTTAGCCGATTATTAATTATATAGGACAATAAATCCATTCAATTAATGCTTTTGTTTTAGTTTGCTTTTTTATGTGTACCTTGCTATAATTAAACCATATTTCCTTTTAATTTTGTAGTATTTGGAGGAGTTAATATTGATTGAAAAATTACTTGATAAACTAAGAAAGTACAAGTTCTTTTCTGATATGCTGACACCAGAAACTTTTTCGCAAATGAAGAGATATGTAATTATAGGCTTTACAGGATTTGCTATTGAATATTTTTTGTTTAATATATTTAATGAACTTATATTTGTAAAATTTCCTCCAGGCGGTTATATAACTGCAAAAGAAATTGCAGAAAAATTCATTAAGGACACTTTCGAAAGAGTTACATATAGATATTTGCTTGCTAATGCCATTGCATATGTAGTTGCATTTTGGTTTAACTTTCTTCTCAACAGATTCTGGTCTTTCAAATCAAAGGTTAATATTTTTAAGCAATTGAGACAATATAGTGCTTTATTTATATTTAATTTAATTGTAGCCAGTGCATTATTATACTTTTTGAGTGATAAAATCGGAATTATGCCTAAGATTTCTAAAGTATTGGTTATGGGAATGTTAGTGTGCTGGAATTTCGTTCTTTATAAGAAGGTTATTTATAAATAAAGAAAACACGGTAGACTAATTGCCTACCGTGTTAATAAAAATATTTTTATTTATTTCATAGGGATTGAATCAATAATTTCAAGAAGATATCTTGATAAAATAATAGCATCTCTTGTATCTATTATACCGTCACAATTCACATCAGCAGCATCGATATTAATATTATCAACAGGTATTTCAAGAATTACCCTGGTTAATAACATATAGTCTACGGAATTTACTAAACCATCACTATTAATATCGCCGTAAGCAATATCATTTTCATCACCATCAGTAGGCTGAGTTGTTGGTGGTGGTGTAGGTGTATGTGGTGGAGGAGTAATAGGTGGATTATCCATACCATAATATTCTCCTAAGGAAATACCGTTTTTACCAAGGGGCACTCTGTGGTCAAGTCCAATAAATCTACCTTTAGAGTCCTGCCATAATGCCTTTTTAAGCAATCCGTATTTTGCTTCATCCCATGTAGACCAATCATTTCCTACTAAACCACCTGTATCACCAGAGTTAGGGTTTATACACCAAAATGTATGGTGGAAACGATGTTCAACTATATAATCTCTTAGTATAGTCATCCATTTTTCGTTCTTTCCTCCGTCCATATGTCCACCCCACTCACCAATAAAAAGTGGTGCAATTCCTTCGTGGTGAATATATGCCCATGTGTCATACATATAGTCATCTTCTAAAGTTTTAAGAGTAAAATCTTTATCAAACCAAGGCTGTGCATAAACTGAAGGTCCATATTCGTGTGGTGAATAGACAATTTGACTATTTAGAGGTCCTAAATCAATAGGATAATCTCTAACACCACGTAAGTTTCCACCCCACCATCCAGGATGATATGGAGCAGCATCTCCTGAGGCACCAAAAACGTCAGGATCATCGTATGTAAAACCTAGCTCAGTCTTAGGATATTGTTCGATACCTTCAATCATTATTAACATATTTGGGTTTACATCTAATATGGCTTTTGCACATGTTTCAGCAGCATGTTTCCAGTTGTTTTCACGGGTAGAATCATCCCATATTGCCATATCATCAGGAACAGGACCTGTATAACCACGTTTTCCATGAGGTTCGTTTTTTAGGTCCATTGCAATTATTGTATCATCATTTTTATACTTGTCAGTTAACCAAACTAAAGTGTCAATCCACTTTTTGGTGGTGATCATACCTGCAGTTTCGGTTTCCAGTCCATACCATAAGTTATAAACGTGACCAGAGTTGTCAGCATGGGGGCTGTGAATATCAATCATAACCTTTATACCCAACTCTTTACAATACCCCATTATAATGTCGAAAATTTCCATACTGTTTTTAGGTCCATCTGTTTCAGGGTCGTAAAAATCAGGATTACAAACATGATATGGTGGATTGTTACTTGCAGTAACACTTGAAACAGGGTTTGGCTTTCCAGTCATCCAGCTATATAAAAGCTCAGTGGAGATAGGAATTCTAAGAAGATTAATACCTCTATCAGCTACATCGCATAAAATGTCATAAACATCATACCAAGCACCGTGAAAAACATTTTCACTACAATTAAAACCAAACCAGTTAGCACCAGTTAGCCACACTTCATTCCCATACATGTCGTAAATTTTGTTGCCTGATACATGCAGCCAGTCATCGTTCCAGTGATCAACGGTACTTGCATCTGCTTTCATAAAATTTACTGGCAAAGAAGCAAAAAGAGTAACCAGTATTATGGACAATGCAAGTCCTACAACAAATTTTTTCATAAACATACTTCCCCCTTAAAAAAATATATATAATTCATGCATATTAATGCTTGAATTATTTACAATAACCTTCTACTTATAATTTTATAGAAAAGTATGGTTTAAATCAAGTTAAAACGCAAAAATGTAATAATGAATGGTATTTTTAGCGAAGAGATTCAATGTCTTTATCAAAAAGCATGTAGTACTGTAAAAGTCTGTATTCATTTATTTTTTCTGTTTGGTATTGGTTTAATTCCTCTGTAAATATACCGTCCCGAGTTTTGTAAAATCTGTTAGTCATAACCGGGAACTCTTCTCTAAGTTCTCTTAAGTATTGAAAATATTCAGTGTCATTTAAGCCAATATAATCAAAAAGCTCTAATGCCATGTAGTGAACACTTATATATGGTGCTTCACCTACAAAGGGAATTTTACCCTGATCTTTTAACAAGTCTTTTGCAAGGTTGTTGCTCCAGATAAAATAAGGTGTCTCGTAAGTGTTTAAGTATGCTTCCAAATCCTCCGATGTTCCAATATTGTAATTCATGGCTTTATAGCCAGAAAAATTTTCACCCAGTAAGGGAAGATGATCTGAAAAATACAATAGAACCACAGGTTCATTTACTTTTTCCAGTTCTTCAATCAAGTAGCCTAAGGCTTTGTCACAGCTCATAAGTCCATTGGCGTAATTATTTACTATATGATAATATTCACTATCTACACTTTCTTTTTTTATAATTTCAGGATTACCCATATCATAATTTGCATAGGGACCATGATTTTCAATAGTTACAGTAAAATTGAAATAGGGACTGTCTGGATAAATATTTAGATGGTTATTAAAATCATCCAAAAGAAATTTAAATGTATCCATATCAGATACATAATAAGTGTTTTCCCTGTCAATATCCATATCATCTATAAAAAATATATTTTGAAATCCTAAATAATCGTATACATTATATCTATTGTAGAACCAAGGGAAACCAGGGTGAAAACCTACTGTTTTATAACCTTTTGATTCTAGTATCCATGGAAGTGCATAGGTGTCTTTGCGGATTAAATTAATATAAGGATTTGCAAAACCACTAAGTGTAGTTTTTGAATGTCCTGTTAAAAAGGAAAATTCACTGTCTGAAGTACCTCCGCCAAAGATAGTGGTAACAATTTTACCATAATAAGATTTAGCAGTGATTTTGTTAAAATTTTCTAATGGGTTGTAGCCATTATTAAATTCAATTTGTTCCACTTTATCTATATCCCAGAATGCTTCGCTCATTATGGCAATAATATGAGGAAGCTTGACATTGTCTTCTTTTTCTGCATTGTATTTAAAAAGTATATTTTCACAATCTGAAGGAGAATACTCTTCAGGTACAGGCAAATCAAAAGTATGGGTTTTAATTAAAAAGGAATAAATAAACCCTCTTGAATTTACCACATCTATTTGGGAATATTGTGAACCGTATATTTTAAATTTATTGTAAAATGATGTGTTGCTGTAGGCTGTGTTATATAAAAAGATAGACAACACCACTGTCAATAAAACTCCAATGCTTCTAGGAAGTAATTTCATTGGTTTGGATTTTATGCACAAAAACAAAAACAATGAAAAAAGAACAAAAAGTGCTATTAATGCATATAACTTAGCATTAAATGGCAGCTGAGACAAATTAATAACTTTTGTAGATTCGTTTCCAAGGTATATATCAGCTGGCACAAAGGGTTCGTGACGAAGGCGTATTTTAAACCGATTTATAAAATAAAAAATTAAAAAGGGTGTTCCCCCAAAAAAGAAAGATGTCCAAAGTCTTGAAGTTATAAAGAAAATAAATAACATAAACAGAGTTATAGGTAATGTATTCATAATTAACAAAATTGGGGATTTTATAAATCTCCATACAACTACTAAAGAAAAAACAGAGGAAATTTGAACTCCCACAATTGATAAAACAAAGGAAAAAGCCACTATTGCTAAAATATTAGTATAATTTTTACTTATGTATATTTTTCTCATTGTCATATCTCCTTCTAATACTTCCAATTTAAACTATGGTACTTTTTACAAAACACTAGCTTAACTTTATAGAAGTTTATCAAAATAGCCATGATATTTCAAGCTGTAATATATGTTTTTTTTAAAATAATTATCCCTTTTATAAAAGTACAAAAATTTACTACATATCTTATTTTAACTCTATTGCCGTAAAGCAAAAAAGGTGTTATTATACTATTATTCGCAAGATAATCACAAATATTTGATGGCATTTGCAAAATAAGTGTGATTTTTACAATCTACTAAGTTTAAACTACAAATACTTTTAAAAATTAATGTTTTAAAATATATGGAGGTTATAGATGAGATGAGAAAAACAAAAATAATTTGCACATTAGGTCCAGCTGTAGACAATGAAGAAATGTTGAAAAAACTTATGTTAAAGGGTATGGATGTAGCCAGGCTAAACTTTTCACATGGAAGCCATGGAGAACATAAAGAAAGAGTTGAACGCTTCAAAAAAGTAAGGGATTCTTTAGATCTTCCTATTCCACTTCTTATTGATACAAAAGGTCCAGAAATCAGGCTTGGGAAATTTAAAGATGGTGAAGTGAAATTAAAAAAAGACGATAAATTTGTACTTTTAAACGAAGATAAAATAGGAGACAAAAAAGAAGTATCTATATCTTACAAAGACTTGTACAAAGATGTAAAAGAAGGCAGCAGTATTTTGATAAATGATGGGCTTGTTGAACTTGTAGTTGAAAAAATAAAAGATAAAGACATACACTGCAAGGTAGTTAATGGAGGTGTTATAGGCGATAATAAAGGTGTAAATGTTCCAGGTGTAGATTTATTTCTTCCGCCACTTACCGAAAAAGATATTGAAGATATTAAATTTGCTATAGAAAATGAATTTGACTTTGTAGCAGCATCTTTTGTAAGAAAAGCATCTGATGTTATAGAAATTAAGAAGGTTCTTGAAGAAAATAAAGGACAGGGTATAAAAGTCATTGCAAAGATTGAAAACCAGGAAGCAATTGAAAATGCAGATGAAATAATAGAAGTTTCAGATGGAATTATGATAGCCCGTGGTGATTTAGGAGTTGAGATACCTGTTGAAGAAGTTCCCATAGTACAAAAAATGCTTATAGAAAAATGCTATAAAAATGGAAAGCCTGTTATTACTGCTACTCAAATGCTAGATTCAATGATTCGAAATCCACGCCCCACAAGGGCAGAAGCTAGTGATATTGCAAATGCTATTTATGATGGTACAAGTGTAATTATGTTATCAGGAGAAACAGCTATAGGAAAATATCCTATTGAGACCCTTGAAACCATGTCAAAAATAGCACAAAAAGCAGAGATGTCCATTGATTATTGGGAAAGATTCTCAAAAATGCAGTATGAGGTGAATCCAAGTGTTACAAATGCCCTAAGCCATGCAACTTGCACAACTGCTCAGGACTTAAAAGCTTCTGCAATTATTACAGTTACTCAGTCAGGGCGTACAGCCAGAATGATTTCAAGATTCAGACCTCAATGCCCAATAATTGCCACTACAGTATCCCCAAGGGTAAGAAGGCAGCTTTCACTTTCATGGGGAGTGTATCCGTATTTAGTTCCAGAGGCATCCTGTACCGATGATATGTTTGATACGGGTGTAGAGAAAGCTTTAGAATCAAAAGTTGTTGATAATGGAGACCTTGTTGTTATAACTGCTGGAGTGCCAATTGGAGTAAGTGGTACAACAAACATGTTGAAAGTACATGTTGTAGGAAAGGTATTGGTTAGAGGAACTGGCATAGGCAAAAAGCCTGTTACAGGAGAAGTTTGTGTTGCAAAGACAATTGAAGAGGCAAAGGAACTTTTTGTTGATGGACAAGTACTGGTTCTGCCTTATACTAACGATGATGTAATAGAGATAATTAGAAAAGCCTCAGCCCTGGTTGTAGAAGAGGGAGGGCTGGCATCTCATACAGTAACCGTTGGAAGGGCTTTAGGAATACCTGTGCTTATAGGAACATATAATGCTACAAAAATACTTAAAAATGGTTCGGTGATAACGGTTGATCCAGATAAAGGAATAGTATATTATGGTTCCAATTAATTTTAAAAACAATTATTTCTAAGTAGAAATTGTGAAAAACCAAAGTAGTACACAAAAAAGCCTACGATTCATCTAAAAAGAAATCGTAGGCTTATGTTATTATTTACTTGTATGGGTCTATTGTTTGAATAGTTCCGTCATCGTTATATTTTATTTCTGTAAATTTTACGCAACGTCTGTTATCAGCACCACCAGACAAAGAACTGTCATGGTAAAATAAGTACCACTTACCCTCAAATTCAACAATAGAATGATGAGTAGTCCATCCTATAACAGGGTTAAGTATTCTTCCCTTATATACAAATGGTCCTTTAGGACTTTTACTTATAGCGTATACGATATAGTGAGTAGTACCAGTAGAATATGAAAGGTAATAGTACCCATTATATTTATGCATCCATGGACCTTCAAAATACCTTCTGTCTTCATCACCTGCAAGTATAGGGTTGCCATCTTCATCAACAATGGATATTTCTTGAGGTTTTTCTTTAAAAGTAAGCATATCATCATTTAACTCAGCCACCATAGGACCTAAAGCAGGTTCATCTTTAGCGGGTTCTTTTCCATCAGGGTTATATTCTCCAGTTTGCCATTTTTCCAATTGTCCTCCCCAAAGACCACCAAAATACATATATGCTTTGTTGTCATCATCAATAAAAACAGCTGGGTCTATACTAAAACTACCTGGGATATAACTTTCTTGAGCTTTAAAAGGTCCTGCAGGGGATGAACTTGTTGCTACTCCAATTCTAAAAATATCATCCTTGTCCTTTGCGGGGAAATAGAAATAATAAGTATTATTTTTGAAAGCAGCATCAGGTGCCCACATTTGTTGTTTTGCCCAAGGTACATCTTTAATATGAAGCACTTGACCGTGGTCTACACAAGGAGAATCTATACTATCCATAGATAAAACATGATAATCCTCCATATTATATTGATCTCCAAGGTCATTTGACTCTCTTACTTCATCAAGGTCATGAGAAGGGTAAATATACAATTTACCATCAAATACGTGAGCAGAAGGGTCAGCCGTATAAATGTGGGTTACCAAAGGTTGATTTGGCTTGCTAGAATTTGCCATACTATCATCTCCTTTACTATTATACTTTATAATAAAAGCTGTACAACTTTTATTGTTTCAAAAGCGTACAGCTTTTATTATATCAATCAAAATTTAAGAATCAAGGTATAAGACAAAAAAGCTATATTAATTAGTGCATTAATCAGGGAATTGAACATTGCCCGGAACTATGTAAGCTTCTTCTGCAATCTCACCAGGTCCGGGGAGACTGTCAACTACATCAGTTAAAACATATCCTCTTATATCAGTAATTCTTATTTGAGGTGTTGTTGTATCTACGTTTTCATATAAAAAATGGTTCCAAAACATTTTTTTCATGTCATGCCATTGGCCATTTTGATATATTTCCATTTTTAAAACTGGATATTTGTGGTCTCTAACTTGAATTGCTATCCAAGATGGGGAAGTACCCTCTTTTATTCTGTATGAAACATTTTTATCAATAGGTGCAGCAACAATTCTCCATGAAATATCAATTCTTCCATCTGCCATATTTCCTATTTTATCAAAGGATGTTGGACAAAGGTCTAGTGCACCATCTCCTCCTTCTGGATATAAATCCGTTACAGATACAACAGTGCTTCCTTTTTCACCTGTTACTTCAAGATATGCTCCAGCTAATGCTGCTTCTACATCATAGATATTATAGTCATAAGGATTTAGTGCTGTTATTTCCATATCTAATGGAATAGGGTCAAGAAGGCAAGCACCTCCTGTATATCCTGAGCCAGTATATGTTGCGTAACTTGTGCGGACTTTATCCCAGTCTGGATAAGCTCCTACATTAACAGGTTCAGGAACTTCTTTTTTTGGGAATTTGTCAATTACATTGAGAATATACCGGGTTAAAATAACATAGTCATTGCTGTTTATTATCCCATCTCCATTTGTATCTGCACTCCATAGAAGATTTTTAACAGGTATATTATCAATAACCTCCAATAAAAATCTTTTTAATATTGTTGCGTCAATACTGTTAACAATGCCGTCTTCATTAAGATCTCCAACTAAGCCCTCTTCATCACATATGGATGTAAAACCAAATGTTTGAATTAAAATGATAATTAATAATAGGCATAAAAACTTTTTCATACTTAGATACCCCCCATAATATGTTTTTGTATAAAGTTGTTTTAATAATAATTCGCAATTATTAAAAAATTTGTTACCATGAAGTTTATTTATGGGGCTTAAATATAGTTAATTATGGGGGATTATTGGCATAGAAGGCAAAAATAATGAGGGGACAACTATGGTAAAAAACAGGCTATTTTTTGTGTCCCCAATATAAAATGTTTTTAATTAGGTTTTTACTTAGCATAATTATCTTTTAACAAGTTTATTTTTATAAGCTTTACTATACCCCAGGCAATTATTCCATAAACTAGCATTGCAATTAAAGATGCTGGTTCAAAAACCGACTGTACAGACAGACCAGTAGTTGTAAAAGATTCAAATATTCCTGAAAAAGGTGCAATAAAAATATTGGTTATAGAATATAAAAATATAACAAAGCCACTTATGGGATTTGCACCTAGAAGTTTAAAAATAAAACGAAATGCAAGCAAAACCTCTAAAACTCCAAGGGCATAATATATACCATGGCGACTTTTTAAATACCATAAGGGCATTTTGTAATCTTCATCTTCGTGTAATTTTTTAAATTTAAATTCATTATTATTTTCCTTTTTATGTGAGTTATCCATAGCATTACTCCTATAAACAATGATATATATTTATTATTATCAAAAATAATGTTGACTATAATTGATATTTATGGTAAGTTTAATTCTGTAACATAATGTCGAAAAAGAAAAGGAGAGGGTTATAATGAAATCTACTGGAATTGTAAGAAGAGTTGACGAATTAGGAAGGGTTGTTTTGCCAATTGAATTAAGGAGAAACATGGATATTAATGAAAAAGATGCATTGGAAATTTTTGTAGATGATGATACGATTATATTGAAAAAATACCAACCTGCAGACATTTTTACAGGAAGCATGGAAGATTTAATTGACTATAAAGGAAAAAAAGTTTCTAAGGCAACTATAATTGAGTTGGCAAAAGCTGCTGGTCTAGAAGTAAAATAAATTTTTGAAAAATTTCAGGAAATGCCACACAAGAAATTTACATATAAGTGCTGGCATTTCCTATATTTATAACACCTTAATTTAAAAAAATTTCTTTATTTATCACATTCTTCTTTTCTTTATATCTCCCCTTGATACATTTATTTAACTAAGGTAAAATGAGTTAGTGAATATAGAAATATATAGGAGTAATAATAGTGGAATTTATTGTTATTTTTGATCAGGTTTCAACACTTTTAGTTTTGTTATTGGTAGGATTTATAACAAAAAAGGTTGGGATTATTAACGATGTTGTAAATAAAAAATTATCAGAATTTTTGCTAATGGTAACATCACCTATGCTGATTTTTACGTCATTTTTGATGGATTATGAAGCAGAAAAGTTAACAAATGCTCTTTATGTTATAGGTTTAGGCACTGTTATGTTTATAATATCAATTATTGCTGCAGAAAAAATATTTTTCAAAAAGCAACCTAAGGCCAAAAGAGCAGTTATAAAATCTGCAATAGTATTTTCAAATTGTGGATTTATGGGTTTTCCACTTGTTGACAGCATATTTGGTCAGGAGGGAGTTTTTTATGCTTCCATGTATTTAGTTGTTTTTAATATAGTGATGTGGACATATGGAATGATGGTTTTTAGTGGGAAGGCTAATTTTAATATAAAAAAGATGTTAACCACTCCTGCAATGATAGCAGTGTATTTGGGGATTCCAATATTTTTATTTCAAATTAACATACCATTTCCAATTAAAAATGCAGCACAAATGATAGGAAACATGACAACTCCTTTGGCTATGATAATAATAGGAGCTATAATTGAAAGTGCTAATATAAAAAAGGCTTTATCAGATATACAAGTTTATATTTTGAGTATTATGCGACTGCTTATTATGCCGCTAATAGCATATTTTTTAATTTTGTTCATAGATATACCAAAGATAGCTTCTGACATATGTATTGTTGTACTAGCAATGCCAGCGTCAGTAAATGCTGCAGTTTTTGCAGAAAAATTTGAGGCTGAGCCACTTTTTGCTTCAAAAGTAGTGACGGTATCCACATTATTGTCTATACTTACAATTCCAATAATATTACGTTTACTATGAAGAAAAAAGTTAGCTAAACTTCTAAAATGGCAAGGAGGATTTTTGTGATAAATAACATAAAATTATCACCATTAATTAGCGATGGAATGGTTTTGCAAAGAAATGCAGAAGTTAAGATATGGGGGAAGGCCATACCTAATGAAAGTGTAACTTTGAATTTCAAAGATAAAATTTATAATGTAAAATCTGATAAAGATGGGTGTTGGGAAGTAGTATTAAATGATTTATCACCTGGTGGTCCTTATAAAATGATAATAAACTGTGGAACCGAGAAAAAAGAGATAAATGATATAATGGTTGGAGATGTATGGCTTTTAGGTGGTCAATCAAATATGGAATTACCTATTTTAAGGACTTTGGATTTGTATGAAGATGAAGTTAAAAATTTAAAAAACCCAAATATTCGTCATTTTATCGTACCTATTTCATATAACTTTCATGGACCTCAAGATGACATAAGGGAAGGTAATTGGATTTCGGTAAATCCTGAAGATATTTATGAATTTAGTGCTATAGGATATTTTTTTGCTAAAGTTATTAATGAAAAATATAATGTTCCCATAGGTCTAATTAGAACTGCAGTTGGGGGTACCCCTGCAGAGGCTTGGCTTAGTAAGGAAACAATAAGCAAATTTAAAAAATTTCACTCATCCTTAGATAAATGTAAAGATGACAATTATGTAAAAAACACAATAGAAATGGAAGAACGCAGGTACAATAAATGGCATATCCAGCTAAATAAAAAAGATAAAGGACTTAGTGAAAATTCCATGGCTTGGTTTAGTGAAGAATACGATGATAGCGGTTGGGATACCATTTATTTGCCTAAAAGTTTTGAAGGGACAGACCTTGAAGAAATAAAAGGTTCAATCTGGTTTCGAAAAGAGATATATTTAAATGAAGAGCCTACTAAAGAGAATGTGAAATTAATTCTTGGAACTTTAGTTGACGGGGATGAAACATATGTTAATGGTGTGATGGTTGGCGATACAGAATACCGTTATCCTCCACGGAGATATTCTTTTCCAGGGGAAATTTTAAAAAAAGGCAGAAACATTATAGCTGTACGGTTGATTGTTACACATAATATTGGTTCTTTTATTGAGGATATGCCGTATAAATTAGATCTAGGTGAGTATCAGATAGATTTAACTGGTCAGTGGAAATATTCCATTGGTGGAAGGATGGAAAAGCTTGAAGAATTTACATTTTTTCAATACAAACCTACCGGCGTATATAATGCTATGATTTATCCTTTGCGTAAATACAATATAAAAGGGATATTGTGGTATCAAGGAGAATCTAATACAGAGTATCCTTATGATTATACAGAAATATTTAAAGCAGTTATAGAAGATTGGAGAAATACTTGGAAGTCAGAAGAATTGCCTTTTTTATATGTTCAATTGACAAATTTTGAAGATCCAAGAGAAGGTAATAGATGGTGTCATTTAAGGGAGAGACAGAGAAGGGTACTAGAAGTACCTAATACAGGAATGGTAGTGACAATTGATGTAGGAGAATATAATGAACTGCATCCTCAAAATAAAAAAGCTGTAGGTGAGAGACTTGCTCTTTGGGCAATGAATAAAGCCTATGGTGAAAATTTAGTTTGCAGCGGACCTCTTTATAAAAGCCATAAAACATGTGGAAATAAAATACAAATATTTTTTGATTATGTAGGAAGTGGTCTTGTATGTAAAGGTGATAAATTATGTGAATTTACCATATGCGGAAAAGAGGGAAAGTTTGTTGAAGCTGATGCTGTAATAGAGGGAGATACAGTGGTTGTCAGCAGCAGTAAAGTTGATAGCCCGGTGCATGTGAGATATGCCTGGTCTAACAACCCGGAAAGTGCAAACCTTTACAACAAGGAAGGATTGCCTGCATCACCTTTTACAACGGAGGAGCTTAAATAGGTTATTAGAGGAATGCAGTAACTACAACTTTAGTCATTTAAGAAGAGTAAAAAGGTATTTTTTAGAAGATAAATTAAATGTTTAAGTTTAGTGTTAATGGGTATAAATACACTCGGAGGTGTTAATTATATGGAGAAAATAAAAGAAATTTTAAAATTTGCAATGAAAATGGAAAAAGATGCGGAGAATTTCTACAATTACTACATGGATAAGGTAGAGTCAGAGTCTATAAGAAATATGTTTAGTGAATTAGCTCAAATGGAAAAAGAGCATTATGAAATATTAAAGGATAAATTTGACCAGTTAGAATTTAAGGAACCACCTTTGACAATTTCTTGGGTAGTTGATAATGCTTCTAAGGCGGTGGACCCTTCAATTATTCACATTAATTCCGATCTAATAGAAGATGATGAAAAAGAAATGTCAGATCTTTCAATAATAAGAATGGCATATCATATGGAAAACGATTTTGTAATGTTTTATAAAAATGCAGTAGCAGAAACAGAAGATACAGAAGCACAGAAATTTTTAAAAGAAATTATAAAATGGGAAGAAAGTCACAGGGATGCTTTTCAAAAAAAATATGAGGAACTTATAAAAAAACATTGGAAAGATATAACCAATGTTATATTTAATAAATAATTAGCTTGTATATGAATATAAAAAAAGTCCTCTATTTATAAAGAAGAGAGGGCTTTTTCTAATAGGTAACATATCGAAAATGTCAAAAATCATTAAAAATCCATAATGTTTTGGATATATTTCAGGTAGTCATTTTTAATGCAAAACATTATAATTATAGTATGCTTGATTAAATACACATGTAATTTGTAATAAATTTAAAATATTTATACATGTAAAATACATTAATATATCTATAAAGGCATTTAGTTTATTAGTGAACTATAGAATAAATAAAAAAGGATGATTAACATGGATAAAAAGAGAACGATAGCTGAAAAAATTTTTGATGCCCACAGGGTAGATATGCCCTTTCCAAACACTCATGTGCTAAAGCTTGATGCGGTATTTTGTCATGAAATTACTACGCCTATAGCTATAACTGATTTACAAAAAAGAGGTATGGACAGAGTTTTTGATGCTAGCAAAATTAAAGCAGTAATTGACCATGTGACCCCTGCAAAAGATAGTAAAACTGCCCAGCAAGGGAAGCTGCTTCGTGAATGGGCTAGAAGGCATGGTATTAAGGACTTTTTTGATATTGGACGCAATGGTGTATGTCATGCTTTGTTTCCTGAAAAGGGTTTTGTAAGACCTGGATATACAATAATAATGGGGGACTCCCATACTTGTACTCATGGAGCTTTTGGAGCTTTTGCTGCAGGAGTTGGAACTACAGATTTAGAAGTTGGGATACTAAAAGGAGTATGTGCTTTCCGTTCTCCAAAAACTATAAAAATAGTGTTAAATGGAAAGCTAAGACCAGGTGTTTTTGCAAAAGATGTTATTCTCTTTATAATAAAAGAGCTGACTGTAAATGGTGCCACAAACAAGGTTATTGAGTTTACAGGTCCTATTATTGATGAAATGTCAATGGAGGCTAGAATGACTTTGTGCAATATGGCAATAGAAGCTGGTGGCACATGTGGAATTTGTTATCCAGATGCTACAACTGTAAATTATCTTTGGGATTTTATAAAAGATGAGTTTGAGACTAAAGAGGATGCATTAAAAGAATACTCTAAATGGATATCTGATGAAGGTGCTGAATATGAAAAAGTATATGAATACGATGTTTCAGATTTAGAACCAATGGTTACATTTGGTTATAAACCAGATCAAGTTAAAACAGTACGTGAGATGGAAGGAACAAAAGTTGACCAGATTTATATTGGAAGCTGTACAAATGGAAGAATTGAAGACCTTAGAGCTGCAGCACAAGTTCTAAAAGGTAAAAAAGTCAACGATAGTGTTCGTGGGATAGTAAGCCCTGCTACACCTGGTGTATACAATGCTGCACTTAAAGAAGGAATTATAGAGATTTTTCAGGATGCAGGTTTTTGTGTAACAAACCCTACTTGTGGTGCTTGCCTTGGCATGAGTAATGGTGTATTAGCCGATGGTGAAGTATGTGCATCTACCACAAATAGAAACTTTAATGGCCGTATGGGAAAAGGTGGAATGGTTCACTTAATGAGTCCTGCAACTGCTGCAGCAACAGCAATTAAAGGAAGTATTACTAATTCTGATTTATATAAATAAAAGGAGGGGCATAATGAAAACTTTTAGTGGAAAAGTATTGTTTTTAGATAGAGATGATATAAATACCGATGAAATAATTCCTGCAAAATATCTTACTGAGATTACAAAGGAAGCTTTAAAGCCATATCTTTTAGAAGATTTGAGACTTGAGGGTTTTGATGTAAATAAAGATATTGAAGGAAAATCAATTATTGTTACTAGAGCTAACTTTGGATGTGGTTCATCAAGGGAACATGCACCTTGGGCATTAGAAGTAAACGGCATTAATGTTGTAATTGCCGAAAGCTTTGCAAGAATATTTAGGCAAAACATGTACAACTGTGGCATGTTTGCAATTGAACTGCCAAAAGAAAAAATTGACTACCTTTTTGACACTTATAAAGATAAAGATACTTTAATAGAAATTGATGTGGATAATGACAAAATCATTGTTTCATCAGGTGATAAATCTGAAGAAATTGATTTTGCTGTTGGGGAATTTGACAAAACCCTGATAAAAGAAGGCGGTTGGGTAGGTTACGCGGATAAACATTATTAATCATTATTAATTAGGATGTATTAATTAATTAGGATATATTAATTAGCCCGTCAAGGTATTATTCGGCGGGCTTTTTAAATTTTTACCAGTAACTCTTTCCTTTGTATCATTTCATCAACATTTTCTATATAAAGCTCTACACTTTTTACATTAAATGATCTTTTTACACTATTATCATTTGGGGAAACTACTTTAGTTATCCCACCAGCACCAAGGGCAATTATAGATTGTTTTTCTTCCATAATTTGAATGTTATATATACTTTCAAAACCTTTTTTGCAATATCCAACATTTTCAAGATTATCAGCCATGTGTTTTTGTCTGTACAAATAATAGGGATGCATTTTCATTTCTTTAGCATATTTAGATGCTAAATCTATCATTAAAGAAGCCTCTTTATTTGGGGTAAAATCAATAACTCTATCATTTTCTGTAAGTTTTGATGCTCTTTTAACTGCCATTGTGTGAAGGGTAAAGCTTTCAGGATTAAGGGTTTTAATGTAATCCATTGTATTTTTAAAATCCTTTATATTTTCACCTGGAAGGCCGGCTATTACGTCCATATTAATATTTCTAAAACCCATTTCCCTTGCCATGTAGAAGCAGTCAATTATATCTTGTGAAGTGTGTTTTCTACCAATTAATTTGAGAGTTTCATCCTTCATAGTCTGGGGGTTTATGCTTATGCGGTTTACATTAAAGTTTTTAATTAAAGAAAGTTTTTCTTTAGAAATTGTGTCAGGCCGACCAGCTTCTAAAGTATATTCACATATACTATCTAAATCAAAAGTTTTTTCTATTTCATTTAAAAGTTCTTCTAAGTTTTTTTCATCAATTGAAGTGGGGGTACCCCCTCCAATATAAATATTTTGAATTTGATACCCTTTTTCTTTTATTATTTCTTGTACTCCTCTAATTTCGGTTTTTAAAGCTTTTATATAGTAAGAGACATAATCTTTGTACTTATCAATTGAATTAGAAGTAAAGGAACAGTATAAACATCTTGATTTACAAAAAGGTATTCCAATGTAGATGCTTATCATATGAGGTTTTGTGTTATCAAGAATTTCCTTTTCCCTTTTTGCAACATCAAAGAGAAGCTGAAGTTTTTCCCTTGATACAAAATAATATTTTTCAAGTATCTCTTCTATTTTCTCATAATTAAGTCCTTGGATTAAAAGTTTGTGCACAAGTTTTACAGGTCTTATGCCAGTTAAAAAGCCCCAGGGAAACTTTTTGTCTGTATATTTTGACAGTGCAATGTAAAGTTCTCTTTTTACTTCTCTTTTTAAAGTTTTTTCTTTAGGTTCATCTAAATAAGAAAAAGGCTTAAACTGATGAATATTTTTGTAACAGCAAAAACCATTATCTAAAATAATGGTTTTAATCTCAAACTCTGTATCCTTCTTTTTAAGCTCTGTATATATTGCAATTCCCTTTTTAACTTGAAAAGCTAATTTTTCTTTTACAATAACATTTTCAAAAAATAATTTTACAACATCTTTTACCTGATATAGATACTCATGTCCTTTAAGTTGTACAAAAATCATTTTTGCCTCCTAAATGCAGATAAAAAAATAAAAATATAAGCCAATTATAAAACAAGCATAGTACAATTATTTTCATCAGTCAACAAGCTTTTAAAATTGATTTAAAAACCAACTAAAAAGAAAGGTGGTTGTTGCCCTTGAAGTTATTTTAACTCTCGTGTAGAATTAACATATATCATAAAAATAGCTGCAAAAAATAAATCAGTTTTGATGGAATAAAAGTCAAAACTAAAAGGAAAGTACCTTGTTATAAAATAAAGGAGGTCAAAAAATGAACAATATGCCTAAGGTTAAAATTGGTATCGTAGCAGTTAGTAGGGATTGTTTCCCAGAAGAATTATCTGTAAACAGAAGAAAAGCACTAGTAGAAGCCTACAAGAAAAAATATAATGAGGCTGACATATATGAATGTCCAATTTGTATTGTTGAAAGTGAAATCCATATGGTAGAAGCTTTAGAAGATTTAAAAAAAGCAGAATGCAACGCTCTTTGTGTGTACTTAGGTAACTTTGGACCTGAAATAGCTGAAACATTACTTGCTAAACATTTTGACGGTCCAAAAATGTTTATAGCAGCAGCTGAAGAAACGTCAAAAGATGGTGGACTTATTCAAGGACGTGGGGATGCATATTGTGGTATGTTAAATGCAAGTTACAACTTAAGCTTACGTAATGTAAAAGCGTATATTCCAGAATATCCTGTGGGGACAGCAGAAGAGTGTGCCGATATGATTCATGAGTTTCTTCCAATTGCCCGTGCAGTTTATGGACTGAATAATTTAAAAATTATCAGCTTTGGACCACGTCCTTTAAACTTTTTAGCTTGTAATGCACCTATTAAACAGCTTTATAACATGAATGTGGAAATTGAGGAAAACTCTGAATTAGACCTTTTTGAAGCTTTTAACAAACATGAAGGAGATAAAAGAATTCCTGAAATTGTTAAGGAAATGGAAAAGGAGCTTGGAGAGGGCAATAAAAAACCAGAAATTCTTGAAAAACTTGCTCAGTATGAATTAACACTTCTTGACTGGATTGAAGAACACAAGGGGTATAGAAAATATGTGACAGTTGCAGCAAAATGCTGGCCTGCATTTCAGACTCAGTTTGGCTTTGTTCCATGCTATGTAAACAGTCGTTTAGCTGCAAAGGGAATTCCTGTTTCATGTGAAGTGGATATTTATGGAGCATTAAGTGAATTTATAGGAACAGTTGTATCTCAAGATGTAGTGACTCTTTTAGATATAAATAACACCGTTCCTTATGATATTTATAATGAAGAAATCAAAGATAAATTTGACTATACAGCTACAGATGTATTTATGGGTTTTCACTGTGGTAATACAGCAGCATGTAAATTATCATCTAGAGAAATGAAATATCAAATGATAATGGCTAGAGCCCTTCCTGAAGAAGTAACTCAAGGTACTCTTGAAGGGGACATAATTCCAGGAGATATTACATTTTTTAGAATTCAAAGTACAGCTGATTCTAAATTACGTGCTTATATAGCTAATGGTGAAGTTCTTCCAGTAGCTACACGCTCATTTGGTGGAATTGGTATTTTTGCTATTTCGGAAATGGCAAGATTTTATCGCCATGTATTGATTGAGAAAAACTTCCCACACCATGGTGCAGTAGCCTTTGGTCACTTTGGAAAACCTCTTTATGAAGTGTTTAAATATATAGGTGTGCCTGTTGAAGAAATAAACTTCAATAGACCAAAGGGAATGTTATATCCTACAGAAAATCCTTTTAAATAGTATTTTAATTATACAAAAAACAGGTAATCCTAGAGGAGAGTACTTCTGGGATTACCGTGTTTTTTTATAACGTACGGAGTTTGATGCTATGAATAAATATTTTGAAAAAATAATTTTAGAGTCAACCAATTCAAAAGAAATAGATAAAATCCAAGAGATACAAGAACTTTGGGGTGGATATGGCAAAATATTTCGGTATATACTCAGCCGGTCAGATTTAAAAAGTGTCATAGTTAAAAATGTGCGTTTGCCTGATAGGGGGAAGAAATCCCGAGATTCAGATATATCTTTCCAAAGAAAGTTGAAATCCTATAAAGTAGAGATGGCCTTTTATAAAAATTGGAGTAAAAAGTGTGAAGAGAATTGTAGGGTAGCTGATTGGTATGCATTTGAGTGGCAAAATAATGAGTTTTTAATGGTTTTTGAAGACCTTGATTTAGCTGGATTTAAAGGAAGAAGGTCAAGTGTAACCTGGAATGAAGTGAAGCTATGCTTAAAATGGCTGGCAAATTTTCATGCTACCTTTATGGGTGAAAAACCTGAAGGATTATGGACAAAAGGCACATATTGGCATTTGGAAACCAGACCTGATGAATTAAGGGCTCTAAAGGACATAAGACTAAAAAATGCTGCCAAAAAGATAGATACAAAACTTAATAATTGTAGATTTAAAACTTTTGTTCATGGAGATGCAAAACTTGCAAACTTTTGTTTTTCTGAAGATAAAAGCAGTGTTGCAGCAGTAGATTTTCAGTATGTTGGTGGTGGCTGTGGTATGAAAGATGTTGCATACTTTATAGATAGCTGCTTGTATGATGAGGAATGCGAAGCTTTAGAAAAGGAAATTTTGGATTTTTACTTTGAAGAACTTGAAAAAGCATTAAAGATAAGGGAAAAAGATATTGATTTTAATGCTTTAGAAAAAGAATGGCGAAAATTATATCCTGTTGCATGGGCTGATTTTTATAGATTTTTAAAAGGATGGGCTTTAGGGCATTATGAAAGTAAATATAGTGAGGGTATTATAAATAAAGTAGTTGAAAGTTTAAATATGTAACTATACACTGATGAAAGAATATTAATATTAGCTATTTTTATTAGAAAGCTTTTTAGTTAGATATAATATGCCTAAAACTACAGGGATTAACAGTAGGGCATATATATTGCCTGAGAACATTTTTACAATCCATGTACGCAGTACATTTCCTCCATCTATAAAGCTTGTAAATACCCCGTCATAATCTGCAAGTTTGAAATCAACACTGTTTGCAAGACTGGTATATAAATGGGCGGTGTTTGAAGCTAAATAGAGATGGAGGATAACTATTGGAATTCCAATAATATAAGAACGAATTACATTTCCTTTAGTGGCAACACAAATAAAGGAAGCAATTACAACTAAATTTACCAAATCACCTAATGGGATAAATCTTACTCCAGGAAGAATAAAAGCCAAAACCAGTGAAGTGGGTATAAGAAGTATTGAGGTTACAACAACTGAAGGAAGACCTATTATTACAGCCGCATCAAGGCCAATGTAAGTTTCTCCTATTTTGGGAAAATGTTTTTTTATAAAATCTTTCATACCTTCAGAAATAGGAATTAAAGAATTTCCCACAATACTAGCCATTTTAGGTAATATATATATTACTGCTGCAATACCAAAGGCTAATTCTATAATTTCTTTGACATTATAACCTGCACCAATTCCAAGAAAAATTCCAAATATAAAACCTATAATCATTGGTTCACCCATAAGCCCCATTTTTTCTTTCATTTTTTCAGGATTGGCGTTGATTTTATTAATAAAAGGTATATAATCAATTAATTTATTACCCAAAACACCAAAAGGAAAGCATACTACAGCAGAAAGAGTAGGGACAGAAATTCCCTTTAGGCCGGAAAACTTATAAAGCAGTGGAACACTCCAGTCTGCCAACTTAATTGTAATTATAAATATTATTATGCTGGCAAAAGCAGATAATAAAATATTGTTTGTAATATTATAAACCAATGCACCTGCAAATATAAAATGCCAATAGTTCCAGATATCTATATTAATTGTTTTGGTTAATCTGGCTATAAGCATAATAATATTTAAAAGCATTAATACAACCAAAATAAGAGGGGCAAAAGAAAAAGCCCATGTTATGGCGGCTAAAGGAGGCCATCCTACATCTAAAATATCAAGCTGAAGGCCAGCACGGGATATAAGTTCTTGAATAACAGGATTGATTATTGCAACAAAATAATCAAATATTACAAATATGCCTATAAAGCCAATACCTATAGTGAAAGCTGATTTTATTCCAGTAGAAAGTTTGATTCTAAAAATTGTTGCTAAGATTAAAATAATAAAAGGTAATAATACATAAGGTTCAAAGCCAAGAAGATACATGGCTGCATTTTTGATAAAATCCATTTCCCTCTCCATTTCCTGATGATTATAATAGTTAATTATAACTTGTAGTGCTGATGATATCAACAGTTTATTTATTTTTAAAATAACCTATTGATTTTATATTAGTTTTGTGAAAAAATATTGTTTTATAAGTATTTTATAAGTACTTATATTAAAGTATAAAGCTTAAACTGTTATGTTAACTATGAATTTAATAAGTGGAACAGTATAAATTGTACAAGGTGTGATATTTATGATGATAGAAATGTTAAAAGCGTTTTTTCTTATTTTTATAGCTGAAATGGGAGACAAGACTCAAATACTTGCAATGGCTTTTGCCACAAGATTTCCAGTTAAAAAGGTACTAGCTGGTGTTTTTATTGGAGTTCTTTTAAATCATGGTTTAGGTGTAATTGTGGGAAAATATATTTCTGATTTTCTTCCAACAAATATAATTCAGATTGTTGCAGGTGTTGTCTTTATTTCTTTTGCTTTTTGGACTTTAAAAGTAGAGGATGATGAAGATAAAGATGAAGAACAAAAATATAAATTTGGACCTGTCTTAACGGTGGCTTTGGCATTTTTTATAGGAGAATTAGGAGACAAGACTCAATTAACAGCAATAACTTTGGCAACAAACACATCCTATCCATTGGCAATACTTGGAGGAACTGTTTTAGGAATGATAATGACCTGTTCTATAGGCATTTTGATAGGTAAAAAGTTAGGGGACAAGGTTCCTGAGTTTATAATTAAAATAATAGCAGCATTTGTATTTATGGCTTTTGGTATAGCTAAACTATATCAAAACCTGCCACAAAAATATATTAATTTTCAAAACAGCTTTATATTTATAGCAATAATATTTATTATATTTACGGCAATGTTAAAATCAATGCTAGAATCAAGAAAAAAAGGTGTTATGTCAAGATTTAAACAGACGTCAAAAGAACTATTTGACTACTATAATAAGGCTAAAGACGAAATTGAAAAAATATGTCTAGGGGAAGAAAAATGTGGTAAATGTCAAGGAGACCAGTGTATAGTAGGATATACAAAAACATTAATAAATACTGCATTAGAGGAAGGAGTGCTGCCAAAACAGAAAGTTTTTGTACATAGCAAAGAGAATATAGATAAGCCTTTTGAAAAAGATCAAATTATAAATATTTTAAAAACCACACTTAAACTTGTAAAAGATAATAATGCCATAGCTAAAGATATGAATGTAAACCAAATAAGGAAAAACTTAGAGAAAATCCTTTTAGGAAGAAGCATTGAAAAGATAGACAACTGGGGAAGTTATACAAATTATTTGTATGAAATTGATGAGGTTATTGCTAAAAAAATTTTTGAATAGGTGTAATGCTTGAGAACAGGCAGTTTGAGAGTCTGGGGTTATTTTAAATTTTTTTAAATATTGCATAATAAATATATAATATGTTATAATGAAACTGGAATCTATTGTATTATTTTGGGTAAGTTTTTTTATCTTTTTAAAAAAATTTGTGACAATAATTCTTGTTTTTATCATACAATAATAAATATTAACTTACTACAAGATAATTTTAGTATAAATATATGCAAATGGCTCTTGCTGTATTTATAAAGCATGATTGTTGTTTTTTTAGATAGATTTACTGTATTATTAAATGTTTTTGCAATAAATATGCATACATAAGCTATAATATGTAAGCCCATTAGACTTAATTTTATGTGCTTTGTTTTATGTAAAGAAATAATTTTATATAATTTATATAATATTTTTTAAAGCCTATGGAAATTTATATAATTTGTTTTAAGGGAGGATAAATATATGATAAAGATAATTAAAAGTAAAAAAGGATTTACTATGGTAGAATTGCTTATTGTAATTGCAATTTTAGGAATAATTATGGCAATTGCATTTTTGACTGTAACTGGAGTTCTTAACAGCAGTCGTCAAAAAGTGGATTATAGGAATGCAGAACTTATTGAAAGAGCAATTGAGTCGTATATTTTTATAACAGAGGATGCTAAATTAGAGTATATTACTTATAATGCGGATACGATTAAAAATGGTGATGATTCAGAAAAGTTGATTTTGATTTTGCAGAATAAAATAATTTGCCAAAAAAATGGTGAAGAACTTGAACCATTTCTTGTTCCTAAAGATGGGAATACACCTTCAGTAGAGTATTTTACGACCCAATGGGAAAATCATAAAGGATATAGAATTGAAATTTATCCTGAGAATATGACTTGCGATGTTTTTCCAGTAGAAGATATTTTAGATGCAGTTATAAATATAAATTAGATTTTTTTTTGTAATCATAGGGGAATTTCAGGGTCAATCATTTGAAATTTGTCTTTTAAGACAAATTTTCTCTGAGATACTTCCATTTCATTTATTTGAATGTTTTATTTCTCCATTTACCGAAAATGGGAAAAACATCTGTAAAGACCTACTGACAATCCAATTATTATTATTATAACAGCTGTAATTGCCACAATTGTTTTAAAGCTTATCTTTTTTTTAGAAGGAATATCAACTTCATATCCTATGTTAAGGTCTTGAGGAGTTTTAATTTCCCAAAATTGCCCATTGTTGTCCAGCACTATTGCATATTCTTTTTCTTTTTCAACAATTATTCCTTTCACAAGATACCCTCCTTCACATAATTTTTTAAAATATGAATATATATTAGCGCTTTTTAGGAATTGAAAGTTTTACTGATGTTATTTATACCTCATTATAGGTATTCGGTTTGTAGGCGCTTTTTTTAGGGTATATTTTTAAAAAAAGATGTAAAAATAAAAAAACATATTGCAGCAATAAACATGCTATAGTTAAAAAACTGTATATAGTGTTATAAAGCTGTATTAAACATTCCGTTCAAGCCCATGTACATAATTATATGTATATAGTATAATATTAATGATTTATTAATACAGAAGATTTGAGGGGATAGATATGAGATATTTAGTTACAGGTGGCGCTGGTTTTTTAGGAATAAATCTTATTCGATTTTTAGTTGAAAAGGGGCATGAAGTAACTTCCCTTGACATAATGGATTTTGATTATGAGGATATGAAAAATAAAATTAGAATAGTAACAGGTGATGTAAGGGACCAAAAAACAGTTGAGAAGTCTTTAGAAGATGTTGATATAGTGGTACATGGTGCAGCTGCGTTGCCCCTATATTCAAAGGAAGATATATATTCTACAGATGTAGGTGGAACTGAAATGGTTTTGTCTGAATCCTTTAAAAAAGGCATAGAAAGAGTAATATTTATTTCATCTACTGCTGTTTATGGGGTTCCAGATCATCATCCACTAGTGGAAGAGGATGAATTAATTGGAGTAGGACCTTATGGGGAAGCAAAAATAGAGGCTGAAAAGATTTGTGAAAAATATAGAAAAAAGGGCATGTGTGTTCCTGTTATCAGACCAAAATCTTTTATTGGACCAGAAAGACTAGGTGTTTTTGCTCTATTGTACGACTGGGCTAGCAGTGGTAAGAATTTCCCCATGATTGGCAGTGGTAAAAACAGATACCAGCTTTTAGATGTTGAAGATTTATGTGAAGCTATTTATTTAACGGCTACTTTAGAACGTGAAAAAGTTAACGATACCTTTAACATTGGTGCTGAAGAATATACTACAATGAAAGAAGATTATCAGGCAGTTTTAGATAAGGCGGGGTTTGGCAAAAGAATAATTGGATTTCCTGCAAAGCCTGCAATTTTAGCATTAAGGATTTTGGAATTTTTAAAAATTTCTCCTTTATATGCATGGGTGTATGAAACTGCTGGTAAAGATTCTTTTGTTTCAATAGACAAGGCTAAGGAAGTTTTAGGCTACAGGCCTAAATACTCAAACAAAGATGCACTTTTAAGAAACTACCAGTGGTATTTAGATAATTTAGACAGTTTTAAAAATCAATCAGGTGTAAACCACAGAGTTCCCTGGAAGCAAGGCTTTTTGAGTGTTATAAAATGGTTCTTTTAAATTTTTAGAAATCTTAAAGATCACATATTTATCCTGCTTATATGGCAGGATATTTTTTTTCTTGAAAAGTAGATTCTCACATTTAACAAAGATTTAACATAAGCTTAACACAATTTAACCAAAAGCTAATAAAGCTTTAAACTTGCTGGTTTAATATCTAAATTGTAAATATTGATATTGAGGGAGGAAATTAAATGGGCAGGATTTTAAAAAAGGTAACATTAGTTATGATTATGACTTTAGTAATGGGGAGTATTTTTGCAGCATGTGGAAACAATGATAAACCAGCAAATGGAGAAGACAAACCTATAAAAGAAGGAACGCCAGACTTAAGTGGACATATAAGTATAGTTGGTTCAACTTCTGTTCAGCCATTAGCACAGTTATTGGCTGATGCTTTTACAAACATAGAAACTAAAGTTGTAACAGATGTACAGGGGGTTGGTTCATCTGCTGGAATTAAAGCTGTAAATAATGGAAGTGCAGATATAGGTATGGCATCAAGAGAATTAAATGGGGAAGAGAAGACATGGGGAATTACAGAAATCCCTATAGCTGTTGATGGAATAGCGGTAATAGTAAATCCTAATAATCCCGTAAACAATTTAACTTTGGAAGAAATAGCAAAAATATATAAAGGGGAAATAACAAACTGGAAAGATGTTGGTGGAGAGGATAAGGAAATAATTGTTGTTAGCCGTGAAGATGGTTCGGGAACAAGAGGAGCATACGATGAGATAATTGGAATAGAAGGCAAACTTATAGAAAATGCGTTAATCCAAAATGGGAATGGTCCTGTCAGAGCAAAGGTTATGAGTACTGAAGAGGCCATAGGATATATATCTTTAGGATATGTTGATAATAGTGTGAAAGCCATTAATGTTGAGGGGATTGAACCATCTGAAGAAAAAATTAAGTCAGGAGATTATCCAGTTTCAAGAAGACTTTTAATGCTTACAAAAGATGAAGTGACTCCTTATGTACAGGCTTATTTGGATTTTATCTTTAGTCCTGAAGGAAGAGAGATAGTGTCTAAAGATTATGTAGCTGTAGATTAGGGTTAATATTTTAGATAAATTAAGAAAATTTTTATATGAATTTTTTAAAATTCAATTTTGGGGAAGAAGGTGTAATTGTTAAATGGCTTCAAAAATAGTGGCTAGAAATTACGACAGAAAAGTTCAGGTAAATAGTAATGTAAAAGCTAAAAACAGAGATGATATATTAGTTATGTCAAACTCAACAGGCAAAAATATATTTGAAAAAACAGCAGAAAGCATATTTCTTTTATGTGCATGTATTTCTATAATTTCTGTTGCTATAATAATTATTTATATATTCTCAAAAGGTACTCCAGCTATTTTTAAAATAGGATTTATTGACTTCCTGTTTGGAACAAGCTGGGTTCCTTCACAAGGGGAATTTGGCATATTTCCAATGATAATTGCTTCTCTTTTAGGAACTTTAGGGGCAATAATAATCGGAGTGACAATAGGGTTATTTACAGCTATTTTTATGGCAGAGTTAGCACCTGTTTGGATAGCTAAAATTTTCAAGTTTGCTGTTGAATTGTTAGCAGGAATACCTTCAGTTGTCTATGGTTTTTTTGGTTTGCTTGTGATAGTCCCAATGATTCATAAAGCTTTAGGAGGCGGAGGAAGCAGCCTTTTAGCTGTAATAATTATTCTTTCTATGATGATTTTACCCACACTAATAAGCCTGTCAGAAGTAGCTTTAAAATCAGTTCCAAAAGAATATAAAGAAGGGTCTTTAGCCCTTGGTGCAAGCTATATACAGACAATATTTAAAGTTTTAATTCCTGCATCAAAATCAGGAATAATTGCAGCTATAGTACTTGCTATAGGAAGGGCAGTAGGTGAAACTATGGCAGTGATTTTGGTTGCTGGAAATTCACCTATCATACCCTCTTCAATAAAAGACCCTGTCCGTACATTAACTGCAAACATTGCAATTGAAATGGGCTATGCTTCAGGTCTTCATGAAGAGGCACTTTTTGCAACAGGTGTGATTTTATTTGTATTTATTTTAATTTTAAATATTGTTTTAAACACTGGAATAAAAAGGCGGGTGGCCAGGTTATGAGTAAAAAAATATCAGATAAAATTTTATATACTTTAATATGTACAGTATCATTTATAACATTGGGAATTTTAATTTGGATTGTAGGCTATGTAGCTATAAAAGGCTTACCTCATATTAATTGGGGGTTTTTAACAAGTGAGTATAGGGGAGACAGCACAGGAATATTTCCAATGATTGTTACAACAATTTATATTATAGCCCTGTCTTTAGCAATATCAGTTCCTATTGGAATTTTTTCAGCTATTTATCTTGTTGAATACTCAAAACCAGGAAAGATTGTAGATACTATTAAGTTTTCAATAGAGACATTGGCAGGAATACCATCAATAATATATGGGCTATTTGGATATATATTTTTTGTTACAGTATTGGGTTTTAAAATGTCATTATTATCTGGGGGACTGACTCTTAGCATTATGGTGCTGCCAACTATAATAAGCACAACTGAAGAAGCTTTAAAATCTGTTCCTAAATCTTACCAGGAGGGAAGCTTAGCATTAGGTGCAACTAAACTTACAACTATAGTTAAAGTTGTATTACCTTCTGCTATACCAGGAATTTTAGCATCTGTAGTTTTAAGTATGGGAAGAATAGTAGGGGAGACGGCAGCAGTTTATTTTACAGCAGGAATGGCTACTAGAATTCCTAAAATTATGGAATCAGGAAGAACGCTGTCTGTTCATTTATACATGCTTGCCCATGAGGGAATTTCCTTTGACCAGGCTTTTGCCACCGCCACAGTATTGCTAATTATCATTGGAATTTTAAATTTTGCTGCAAACAAAATAGCTTTAAGTATAAAGAAAGTGACTACTAAGTCTTAAATATCAACTCTTAAAGTGAATTAGAAGAGAGTTTTGTTATTTTTAGAAAGGGATGATTTTTAAAATGAAAAATAATAAATATAAAATTTATACAAAAAATCTTAATTTATTTTATGGAGATGTTCAAGCATTAAAGAATGTTTCTATTTCCATTGAAGAAAAAAAAGTAACGGCTTTTATTGGACCCTCAGGCTGTGGAAAATCTACTTTCTTAAAGTCCCTTAACCGCATGAATGACTTGGTGGAAAATGTAAAAATATCTGGAGAAGTATATTTAGACAATTTAAATATATACGAAAAATGTGATATAGTTGGGCTTAGAAAGAGAGTTGGAATGGTATTTCAAAAGCCAAATCCTTTTCCCATGTCTATATATGATAATATTGCATATGGACCTAGAATACATGGAATTAAATCAAGACTAAAATTGAATGATATAGTTGAAAAAAGCTTAAAGAGAGCAGCTTTGTGGGATGAGGTAAAGGACAGGCTGAGACAAAGTGCATTAGGTTTATCAGGTGGACAACAGCAAAGACTTTGTATTGCAAGGGTTTTGGCAGTTGAACCGGAAGTTCTTCTTATGGATGAACCAACATCTGCCTTAGACCCTCTTTCAACATTAAAAATAGAAGATTTGATAAATGAGCTTAAAAAAAATTATACAATAATAATTGTTACTCATAATATGCAGCAGGCAGGAAGAATTTCTGACAAAACAGCATTTTTTTTAAGTGGTGAAATCATTGAGTACAATTCAACAGAAAAGATTTTCAGTATGCCAAAAGACAAAAGAACTGAAGACTATATTACAGGAAGATTTGGCTAAGTAGTTTAGCTAGCAATTTATTAGAGACCCAAAAGTGCTGTTTATTTTTTAGGTGGGAACTTGTTACAAAAACTGATATAATTTATTTAAAGACGGAAGGAGCTTGTGTTTATATATGACCAGGAGTTTTTTTGCAAAAGAGCTAGAAGAGCTGCACATAGATATGATAAAAATGGGAAGCCTTGTTGAAGAGTCAATAGAGAACACCATTGAGGCACTTAAAAACCAGGATGTGGAGCTTGCCAAAAATATTTATGAAAGTGATGATATTATAGACAGTTACGAAAAGAAGATAGAAAGGCAGTGTCTTAATCTTATAGCAAGGCAGCAGCCTTTGGCAAAAGATTTAAGAGCCATAAGCACGGCACTTAAGATTATAACTGATATGGAAAGAATAGCTGACCATTCTGCCGACATTGCAGAGATAACCATAAGAATGTCAGATGAAAAGTATATTAAACCTTTAATTGATATACCTAAAATGGCTAATTTAGCCAGTCGAATGGTAAATAAGGCCATTGATGCCTATGTAAATAATGATTTGGAATTGGCAAGAAAAGTGTGCCAAAGTGATGATGAAGTGGATGATTTGTTTTATAAAATTGTGCTTGAGCTGACAAACATTATAAAAAATGATGTATCAACTACAGAGCAGGCGGTTAATTTTATGTTTATTGCAAAATACCTTGAAAGAATGGCAGACCATGCAACTAACATTGCTGAATGGGTGGTATACAATATTACAGGTGAGCATGAGAAGTTTGCAAAGTATTATCATAAGGATGATAAAGCCCGCAAACCTTTTGAAAAATAAAGATTTAAAAATAAGTGAAGAATATAAAAGTATACAATTGAAAAAAAATTTAAACATGGAGAGATTGTATGATTGAAAGAACAATATTTTTGGTAGAGGATGAAAAACACATCCAAGAACTGGTAAAATTTAATTTGGAAGAGAGAGGATATAAAGTCAGTGTTTTTGAAAATGGAAGGGACCTTTTAAATGAGTGTAAAAACAGGGTTCCAGACCTCTTTATACTGGATATAATGCTTCCTGGAATAGATGGCTTTGAAATATGTAAAAGGTTGCGTAAAGATGTCAGATTAGAAAAAATACCTGTTATAATGCTTACTGCCAAAAGCGATGAATTTGATAAGGTTTTTGGGCTGGAAATCGGAGCAGACGATTACATTACAAAGCCTTTTAGTATAAGGGAGTTGGTAGCAAGAATTAAGGCTATATTTAGAAGAACAGACAGTTCTGAAAGTGGCAGTGACGAAGTTGTAAAAGCAGGAGATATAATAGTTGATTTTGCAAGGCGTGAAGTTGCAAAAAGCGGCAATATTTTAGAACTTTCATATAAAGAATTTGAAATACTAAAATTATTAATATTAAACAGGGGAAAAGTATTGTCTAGGGATATGATTTTAGAAAAGGTGTGGGGATTTGATTATTATGGTGAAACCAGGACGGTAGATGTGCACATCAGGCATTTGCGTCAAAAAATAGAGGATGATGACAACCAGCCTTTTTATATTGAAACTGTACGGGGAATTGGGTACAAATTTACAGACAGAAAAGGGTAAGTGATTAGTAAAGGATAAGTGATTGTATGAAAAAGAGGATATTTAAGTATTACATAGTTTTGTTTATATGCATATCATTTGTTACAGCTTTTTTTACATCCTCAATTGCAGGGAAATTTTACAAAGGGGAAGTTGAAAAGAAACTTATAAATATTGCTTCTTCAATTAAGTACCACTTGATTGATGTTGGGAAATACCAGGATATAGATTATAATTCTGTATCTAAAAATTTTTCAAAATACATTAATGAAGGTGATGAAGAGACTAGATTGCGGGTAACTTTTATTGATTTTAAGGGAAATGTTTTAGGTGATTCAGAAGCGGATTTTCAAAGTATGGAAAATCATATAGGCAGGAAAGAGGTGGATTCTTCTATAAAAGAAGGTTTTGGAAAAGATACAAGAAAAAGCACCACCGTTAATGCAGACCTGTTATATATTGCAATTGCCATGGATCAGCCTGAGGTTATCATCAGAGTTTCTCTTCCTTTGATTGAAATTAATGAGATATATAAACTTATTTGGTTTTATACAATTCTCATAACTTTAGCAGCTATACTGCTGGTGGTGTTGATATCTTTTAAAATATCCAAATCTTTGACAAAGTCTCTAAATGAATTGATATTTGTATCAAAAGAAATTTCAAAAGGAAAGTATAACAGAAGAATTAATATAGAATCAAAAGATGAACTAGGGCAGTTATCAGAATCTTTTAATGAAATGGCGGCAAAGCTTGAACAGACGATAAATGATTTAAAGGACAAAAAAATGGAAATAGAATCAATTGTGGACAGTATGAACGCTGGTATTGTTGCAGTGGATAGAAATAAAAAGATAATTTTAATAAACAGGATGGCGGGGGACTTTTTAGGAGTCAGCCTGCAAAAAGGAGTAATTGGAAAAAACATGTTAGAAAGGATAAGAAATAATCAGCTAAATAACATTATAAAAGAGACTTTTATTAATAATAGGCCTCTTGAAAGTGGTTATATCAATATGGAGGATAAAATATTAAAGCTTTATACAAGCCCGGTTAAACCAAGGACGGAAGGGGAAGAAACTGTTGGAGTTATTGTGTTTATTCAAGATGTAACCAAAATAAGGAAGCTTGAAAAAATAAGGACTGAGTTTGTGTCTAATGTTACCCATGAGTTAAAAACCCCCATTACTTCTATAAGAGGTTTTATAGAAACGTTGAAAGACGGGGCAATAAATAATAAGCAGGTTGCAATGAGGTTTTTAGACATAATAGACATAGAAGCAGAGCGTCTTCACGTACTAATTGATGATATACTTCTATTATCTGAAATTGAAACAAAACAAACTGCTTTAAGAAGTGAAAATATAAACATAAAAAGTCTAGGGGATGAAGTGATTAGTATAGTTCAAAGCATTGCAGATGAAAAAGAAGTAACTCTTTACAACCAAGTGACAAAAGATATATTTATAAAAGGGGATAAAAACAGATTAAAACAGCTGTTTTTAAATCTTGTTGACAATGCAATAAAATACAATGTAAAAGGCGGAAGGGTTACTATTGATGCATATAAGGATGAAGGTAAAATGGTTATCAAAATAAAAGATACAGGGATAGGAATTGACTATAAACATTTACCAAGGCTTTTTGAAAGGTTTTACAGGGTTGATAAGGGAAGGTCCAGGGATTTAGGAGGAACAGGACTAGGTCTTTCAATTGTAAAGCATATTGTTAACCTATACAATGGGAATGTTAAAGTTAACAGCAAATTAGGAGAGGGAACAGAGTTTATTGTACAGATTCCAGTGTGAGATTTTAAGGAGAATCAAAAACTGTCTTTATCTATGAAAAAATCAAATCTATTAAGATGTAATCTTGAAAAGTAGATTTTCATGTCTTCTGTACCTAGAGTTCCAGGCGTGAGGGATATTTCATCTGAAATTTAAAAAGAATTCTCTTGACATTTATGTTCCACACATGTAGAATGTAATTAGAGGGGTGTTCTACATGTGTGGAATAAGAAAAATAACTTTATAAAAGACATGAATTTATTTAATAGTGAAGGAGAACTTCAAACTTCGTTGACAGACCTTATTAAATATGGCAGGAAAGTTCAAGATTTGGAGTTTAGCAGTGTTGAAAAATACTTTAAAGATTAAACGCAAAAAAAGGGGGATAAGCATGAAAAGGTTATCTGAAAGTGAATTGGAGATTATGCTAGCTATATGGAGGGGCAATGGGCCGGTTAATTCTACTTATGTAAGGGAAGCTATGAGTGAGAAGGGCTGGGCAAAGACTACAGTGTTAAATTTTCTTGCTAGATTAGTGGATAAAGGTTTTTTGAAATGTGAAAGCCAGGGCAAAAGCAATATCTATACACCTTTGGTTAGGGAAGAGGATTACATGAAATTAAAAAACAAAAATTTTTTAAAAAAGTTTTACGATAACTCTATAAAAAATATGGTGGTAGCACTGTATCAAGACCAGATAATCAGCGATAAAGACTTAGAGGAATTAAAGGAGTTTATTGAAGAAAAATCAAAAGGGGAGGTGTAGTAAATGTTTGAAATGCTATTTCAAACTATTATAGAAATTACCCTGGCTGTGTCAGTTATAATTGTACTATTACTGATTTTTTCAAAAATTTTGGATAAAAACTATACTACAAAGTGGAGATATTGGGTGTGGCTAGTTTTGGCAGTACGGCTTTTGATACCTTTTAATATTTCATTGCCTAATGCCCCCATACAACTTTCTCAATTTGAGACAACAAGAACTGTTGATAACATTAATAACCATCAAAGTATACAGCCAGTTGAACAAACTAAGCCAATTGAGGAAAAGTTAGATACAAACATAATAAATGAAAACTCAAGTGATAAAATCTTTGTTAACAATCATTTGGCATTGTCTCAGAATGAAGCTACACAATATAAGATGACTATTTCTAGAAGTTTTGATACAGTAAAAGTTTTAAGTATTGTATGGATATTAGGTGGTATTTTATTTTTGCTATACCAACTCATTGTATACTTTTCATATCGCAGAAAAATTAAATTATCTTCATGGGATGCAGTAGATAAGGAATTATTGAATATTTACCAAAGGGTGTTAGAAGAGATAAAGGTTAATAGAAATATACCTATAAAGATATGCAAGGTAATAAAAAGTCCTATGGTTCTAGGTTTTTGGAATCCAATTCTTTTATTGCCGGATATAGATTTTACAAAGGAACATTTACAAATGATACTTCGCCATGAAGTTATTCATATAAAACGCAGGGATATTTTATACAAGACAGTGATTTTATTTGCCAGGGCAGCTCATTGGTTTAATCCTTTAGTACATATTATGTCGGTGGAAGCAAACAAAGATATAGAATTGTCTTGTGATGCTGCAGTGGTTGAGAATCAAAACGTAGATTATCGCAAAGATTACAGCGAGGCAATACTTATGTCAGTTTATAAAGGGAATAGAAGAAAGACAGTGTTTTCAACGTATTTTGGAGGAGGAAAGAAGATGCTTAAAAAAAGATTTGCAAGTTTATTTGATTTGCGTAAAAAGAAAAAAGGTATAATTTCACTAATACTTGTTGCTTTACTTATAGGTATAATGGGATTATGTATAAGTTGCAGCAAAACGGCAGTTGCAGGAGATGATTCCAAAACCAGAACAGAAGATAGTAATAAAACAGGAGAAGAAAACAATGGAAAAACAGGTGTAGAAGGCGACCAGGCTACAATTTATGAAAATGAAGCTCTTGGATTTTCATTGGAATTGCCAAAAGAATGGAAGGATAGATATGTAGTAGAGGAATGGGGAAACAGTGTTGGCTTTTTTAGTAAGAAAGTATATGAACAATATAATGGCATGGGTCTACTATTTACTATAGTCAGGGATGTAGGGGAACTAATAACAGAAAAGGATACACAACAGGCGCCTCAAGCACAGCAGATTCTTCTTCAAGGTAATGGTTATACATATTATATGAGATTGCCCTCTGATGTTCAGTATCCTATGGAAGAAGAATTAAGTGATGACTATATAGCTATGTCCAAGCAGATTTCAAAGGTTGCAAAGGGTATTGAACTTTTAGGAAACCAAAAGCCCCAGGCGTCAAACAAAGGATTTAAGGTAGTGGGTTCAAGTTTCTTTACTTTAGAAATACCAGAGAATTGGGACATCAAACAAGAATTGCTATCTGATTTTACATGGTATATTTATGACGAAACCCAAAAAGGGGAAGTAGGTGCAATCACTTTAGTTCCGTATGACTTTGGCGACGAATCTGAAGGAGAATATACATCCAGTTACAGTGGAGCCCAAGTGCTATTGTATGATGATGAGACATTGCGGGGAGCTTCAATATTTTTAAACCCAGAAATTGTTAAGCAGGAAATAATAGATACGATAAAAAACAGCTTTAGTTTTGTAAATGGTCCTTTTAATATATTTGATTTACAGACACAAGGGAAACAGTATCTTGCCCAGGGAGGCAAAAAAGTATTTGGAAGGATAGAAGATTTTGAGATGGAAAACGGTGAACCTGTGACTGTAAAAATAAATGTAATGGAATTTATTCCTGATGGAATAGATGATAATAATCCTAATGGTTTCCGTATTGAAGATTTAGATAAAATTGAAACTTATCCATTGGATATTGGAGCAATGGTTGTGCCATTGGTACCTCCAGGTAATAACAGCTTTAAGCTTTATGAAATGCCATTATTAGATAGTGATTTTATTAAAAAATATGATAATTACAAGTATTTTTACTATGATTTCATTATTGGAAGCGACGGGAAGGTAAAAAGTGTTTTTGGACGTTATGTGCCATAAGGGTTGTTATTCTATCTCAAAGATTAATTAAATCTACGGTATATTTAAAAGGGAGGATATGATAATAGATTTGTTTTTATAAGTGAAGTGCATAGTATTAACATAAAGTTATTTCGGGAAAAACATGGTTTATTAAGGCGTTAAAAGACTTAAGGACCATGTTTTTTTGTGTAAAAACAGCAATATTTCGACAAAAAAGAAAAACACTATTTACAAGTGTTGGAAACTTGTGGTAATATGTTTTTTGAATTATGTCATCTATGGAAAGTTATTCTATTAATAAATTATTATTTTACAGGGGGATTCTTTATGAAAAGAAAATTTAAATTATCTATTTCTAC
>FZPS01000009.1_pt141 | contig 60475 bp, 41 predicted proteins | sample 1817821 | NCBI WGS metagenome assembly FZPS01 (sample SAMEA104158645, study PRJEB21678) | metagenome | place: Germany | collected 2015-04-21 | reverse complement strand
GCCAGAATTTATTCGGATCATACTGAGCGATATCGTCTCTTTCCAGCAGATTGTCAAGGAGCACAAGATGATAACTTTGCTGCATATTATGGCCGATCACCTGCTCAACCCAATCACGGTATGAGATCAGATGCTTGACAATCAAATACTCCTGCTGCCGGTCAAACTCCCAAGTAAAAGTCTTGGTGAAAATAGGGATCATCACATCCAGCATTAAGCGAGGTCCGGGCGAAGCCAGCCAGGCTTCGCCTTGATTTGAACCGAGCCCCACATGGTGGATGAAAGCTAACGGAAAATCACTCATCAGCCAATACCTCCTGCCCTGATTGACTAGGACCTCTAATAATGGTATTTACCAGTAACAGCAAACTTCTCTAAATTAAACCAGGGATCGTTTCGATACTCCCTGGGGCGAAGTTTGGGCATTTCCAGCTCTAAATAGATGGATTCTTCGCCTTCGAACATTTTGAGCGTTCCTTTTGGCAAGGAAACTTCTGCAGTTTCGTTATTCAGCTCCCCGGACCACACAGTTGAACTGAATACTCCAGGCAGATTGACTTTTAAGCTGATATACCCGCTGCCGGTAATCTCAAGGAGATACCCGGCTAAATCATCCCTGGTAAAAATGGACAGCGGCAGCTCATATTCCAGGGAGGAGCCTTCTCCAAATTTGATCCTGCCATCTGCTTGGCTCACATTAACTTGATTGTGGATATAATCAGACTCAACGCCATCCTGAATAACGATTTCCTCTTCGGCAAAGACGATAAAGTTAATTGGGATTACAAAGACTTCCTCAATTCCAGCGCCGGTTACCGTCAGTTCAATCTGGGTATCCCCTTTGGTTACCGACACCCAACCGCCATAGTACGAGTGCCCATCCCAACCAATCGACCAGCGCACCTGGCGGGGCATGCGGGCATCACCGGTTCGTTGGTATGAGTCCTCCGTAAATTCGTACACTCGATCGCCGATTCTAGCTGTTACCTTTAGATCTGCAACAAATAGACCCCGATTCCGCGCCCGTAACGCCAGATAAACATCCCGCTGTTCCGTATCCGTAATAATGGTAACACTGGCAAATAATGGTTCAATGATCAGGTCACCTCTTGGCGGCACCAGTTTGCCAAATCGCTGGGCAATCTTAAGATAGCTCTCCCTTGGTTGGTATCTTAAGGCCCAGGCATCCAGCACCCGGCCTAACAGCTGCATTGTCTTGGCTTCTTCGTAAGTTACCTCCGGCATAAACAGGTCAGGCTCTAACTCAAGAATGGCACTGTATAAGACCGGTTGGCGGTCGGCATGGGTAATCCCGACAATAATTCCATCCTCCGGAGGATCGGACACCACGGGAATTCCGGATTCATAAAACAAGCTTTCATAAGTGTGCTGGCTTTCATGGGCATGGAGATGGAAGACCCCATCCGCGGGTTCAGTAAACGGGCCGACACTATAGGATTGGAAAGGAGTGGTGTTTGGACCAGTTTGAGCAGCGCCGCCATACATCTGATTCGCATCTGCCCTGTTCTCCCAAGCCCACACCGACCACACCAAATCATAGTCACTGGGACTAATTTTAAACTTGCTGAGATTCTGCCAGGCATTGCCGGGAGCTAACCAAAAACTATTCGGTTCAGGTTCGGAAATCTCTGCGCGCCTAAGCAGCTCGTCAGAAACTAACAAATGGTATGTTTGATCCATGTTGTGGCCAATTACTTGTTCCACCCAGTCGCGATAGTTAACCATAACTTTCGTGAGATAGTATTCTTGGCTAAGATCCCATCTTCGGGTAAAGGTATTGGCATACCAAACATGCAGCACATCCAGTCCAAGGCGCTCACCTGCCGATTCTAGATACGCTTCCCCCTGCCCAGAGCCATACCCCACCTGGAGGTAAAATGGGTAGTCAAATTCTATGCCGGGAATTTCTACCGAGCTGATGGAATAGGCCAGTCCCAAAGGATCAGCCATGACAATGCGAAGATGCCGCGCTGTTTGATGAGGGAACGTAAACTGATCAATATTACCGGGGCTTACATTTTCTCTGGTAAAATCAACTTCTGTCCACTCTGCTCCATCCAGGGATAAGTACAGCTGAACACTTCCGGCTCGGGTATTTTTGCTGTACCAATTAATGATCAGACCAGGGAAAACAATCTCGTGGGGAAAGCTTAGTTCAAGCCACTGGGGCTGATCAACATTTGAACTAGTCCAGCGTGAGTTCCGATCCTGATTAAGCACATTGTGGGGGCCAGTGGACAACTGCAGTACATCTGATGCTGAAACAACTACTTCCCTGGGTGAAACATAAATGACTTCCTGCGCATAAGCGCCAAAGCAGCTGACAATCAGCAGCAGAGATAAGGCTGCTGCAGCTAAAGTGAGTTTTCTCATCTGGATATCTCCTTTACTTCACAGCTTAACTACTCTTGCCCGCAGTACCTGACAGCAGTGGGGTTCCAATACCGCGCGGTAAAACGCAGTCTCTGTGCCCAGATCCTCATTGGTCCAGAGATCGGTCAACTGCAGCCCGTACCCGGCAGCCATCGGCAGACCTAAATCCCAGAACTGAATGTGGGCTCTGGCCCGGCGGTCACCGAAGTTGACCAAGGTGATGGCCAAATCGCCGTTAGAAAGAAGTTTAACGTAATAGAGCAGTTCTTCGGAAATCCAGTCAGTCACCGTGTAAGCCTGCCGGCCCTCAAGATCTTGATTAATCGCTATCAGTGCCTTATTAGTTAAAATCGCCTGCGTCGCCTCATTCATGTTCCGGACATCGCAGCCGATCATCAAGGGCGAGTTCATCATGCACCATAAAGCAAACTGGGTCTTGTACTCTTCGTCACTGCATCCACCTAAGCCAACCATCCCTCGGCCGTACAGGCCTGTAACCAAAAAGTCGTTGTCGTGGAAGCAGTAGGGGGCGCTGTAACACTCCTGCCCCACCAAATCCAGGGCGACTTGTTTAATCGAAACCCAGTTATCCTGCAGATCACCAGTAGACCGCCAGGTATGGGCCCCGGCGGAGCGCATCCATTTATGGGGTTCGTCCCAGCCCCAATTGACTGTGCTTAACAAGATATCCCGGCCGCAGTTTCTCAAGGCCATAGCCATCCGGCGGTAGAGAATTCGCCCTTCCAGACTGCGGGGTTTGTAGCAGTAAACATACCGCAGGCAGTCAATGCCCCATTCCGCAAAGGTCTCGGCATCAATAAACTCGTGCTCTAAACTGCCGGGATAGCCGGCACAGGTTTGCACCCCTGCGCAGGAATAAATACCCAGCTTAAGCCCTTTGCTGTGGACATAATCACTTAAAGCCTTGATCCCGCTGGGGAATTTCTCCGGATCCGGGACCAGCCGCTTGTTTTTATCCCGCTGCTCAAGGCTCCAGCCGTCATCAATGATGATATACTCATACCCTGCTTCCGCCAATCCGCGCTCAACAAAGGCATCTGCTATTTCTTTAATCAGCTGTTCATTGACATCTTCGCCAAAACTGACCCACGAATTCCAACCCATTGGTGGTGTTTTTGCGATCACTTTTTCCTTCTCCTCCGTTATTCTCAGCGGCTTCTGAAATCTTCAGAAGCCGCGTCGTCGCTATCATCGTTTACAAACAGGGTACATCCCATCCGCTTGTAATAGGCAATCCGTTCCTCTATGACCGCTGTACTGCATTGGTAATAGGCAGCCAGGCAGGGGATGCAGAGGTATTCTTCGGCAAACCGCGACACCAAACGTTTGTAGATAGCTATTTCATCTCCCTCAAGGGGCTTATCGCAGTTAACGCATCTGAGTGCCATGGCGAGTACCTCAATTCACCTTTTTTAGCTTGGCGCGAAACACCTTGCAGCAGTGGGGCTCCAGCGCTGTCATATAGGATTCAGTCTTGACCCCGAGATTCTCACCGGTCCAAAGATCATGCAGCTCAAATCCGTAACCGGCTGCCGTCGGCAGTCCTAAGTCCCAGAATTCCAGGTGCGACCAGCCTCGCGCATCGCCGAAGTTCACAGAACAGATGGCATAATCACCGCCAACCAAGGGTTTAATGTAATGGATGACCTCTTTGCTGTGCCATCCAGTGATGGTGTACGCCTGCCTACCTTCCAGATCTTGATTGACCGCGATCAGCTCTTTGTTGGTCAAAATGGATCGGGTGACTTTTTTCATCTTTCGGACATCACAGCCGATCATCAACGGCGAGTTCATCATGCACCATAATGAGAAGTGGGTCTTATACTCTTCATCGGTACAGCCGCCTAAGGCTACATTGCCTTTGTTATACATCCCTACGACCAGCATATCCACATCATTGTAGCTGTAAGGGCCGCTGTAGCACTCCTTGCCCAGCTGCTGCATGGCCAGTTTTTTAATTGACTCCCAACTATCCAGAATGTCATAGGTGGACCGCCACATATGGGCGCCCGCGGAGCGCATCCACAGATGGGAATCGTCTATCCCCCAGTTGCAGGCGCTGAACAGAATCTCCCTGCCGCAGTTTTTCAAGGCCATTGCCATCCTGCGGTACAGCAGCCTGCCATCCATATCCCTCGGTTTGTAGCAGTAGTCGTACTTAAGGAAGTCTACACCCCACTCGGCAAAGGTCTCAGCATCAATAAACTCATGCTCAAAACTGCCTGGGTAGCCAGCGCAGGTTTTTACTCCGGCACAGGAATAGATCCCAAACTTCAAGCCTCTGCTGTGAACATAGTCACTGAGAGCCTTCATACCGCTGGGAAATTTCTCCGGATCAGGTACCAGCCGTTTGTTTTCATCACGTTCCCTTAGGCTCCAGCCATCATCAATCACAACGTATTGATAACCTGCATCCGCGAGTCCTGCAGCAACCATGGCGTCGGCAACTTCCTTGACAATTTGCTCATTGATGTTTACCCCAAATGTGTTCCAGGAATTCCATCCCATCGGGGGTGTATGACCCATCATTTTTGCATAAGCCCCTTTCCAAATGTGATCTGCCTAGCTATTGCTTGAAGATTTCATCCAGACGTGCTTGAACTGCGTCCTTAATCCCGGCAACAGCCGCCGCTGGATTTTCGCCCTCAATGGTTACGCGGCGGTTGAATTCCTCAAAGTTTTCAAAGTCGGGCCAGAAGAAATTAAGGACATACGGAGCAAGCTTCAAGTCTCTAACTAAGTTGCGGTAGATCTCCAGATCCCTGCGGTCGGTAACATAAGTTGCAAACTCATTCACCAAACGCTCTTCTGGGTCATCGATCACATAGTCGTAAGAAGCCATGTACAGAGCGTTGTACAGCTCAATCAAAGCCCTGGGATCATACTTGGTGGTCTTGGGAATGACCCAGTTCCAGTTGGCAGCGGAATAACTGCCATACTCGCCCGGCGTACCATTGGGGCCGATTGGATAAGGCAGCAGGCCGCAGTCATCTTCCATCCACTCTGGATCTGCTGTATAGAAGAACCACCAGGGATGGGACAGAGTCATTGCTCTATTGCCTTGGAAAATCGCATACTGGCTTTCAAAAGCAACAACTTTGTCTTCATGGATCAACTGCTGGAGATACTCATAAACAGCCAGCGCTTCTGGTTCATCTAAAGTAAATGTAACTTTCCCATCGATGATTTTGGCAACAGCTGCATTGTTAGTTGCTAACAGAGCTGCTACTTGGTCGGTACAGCCGATGCCAGGATCGATACTGATGCCGTACTGATCAATCTCGCCATCGCCATCGGTATCTTTAGTTGCCTGGATGGCGATCTCCCGCATGGCTTCCCAAGTCCATTCGCCGTTATAATACAGCTCATAAGGATCCGGCAGGCCTTCCCGCTCAAACAGGCTCTTGTTCCAGTACACACACCAGCCGGAAGCATCCACTAGGGAAAAACCATAGATGGTGTCGCCATGCTTCCAATGCTCCAGCGCCTTATAAACTTCCGGAATATCTTCCAGATACTCCTCGGTGAGAATGTCATCCAGAGGAGTCAGCAGCCCTTCTGCCGCGATTTGATGGAACGCTCTTCCCCGGTCCAACAGCTGAATATCTGCCACCGGATCTCCTGCTAAAACGTTGGCAATAAATGTCTCGGGATTATAAGCCGAATCATCATTAACCCACTCGATCTTGACGTTGAACATCTCCTCAACTTCCTGCACATGCCCTATGCCCCGGGCATCCTCGAAGTTGATGCCAAACGTAGTCGCATTCGGGAAAGTTCCGGATATTCTTACTGTCTGGCCGCCAAAATCATAGGGTGCGGCAGCAGCAGTGACTGCCAGCAAAGCAATCAACACAACCGACAATCCACAGCGAACAAGCCTAGACATTCACTTCATCCTCCTTGAGAAGGTTTTAGACCGAACATGCCCCTACAAGCATCGCTAACGCTACCCTCCCTTTAAAGATTTTGCAGCCGGCATGTTAGGTTTGGGTATCATCCTCGGATACAGCAGGATGTTATCCAACCATTCCAGTTCTCTCCACACTTTCCACGAAATATCTCTGCAAAAGCCCGTAAAAAACGAGCAGTGGTGCCATAAACATCAGCATCCCAGTGTTGATGATCACGGAAATATACTGATCGCTGTAGCCATAACTGTCAAACAGCTGATTCAGTTTTTCCAGCATGAACGGCAGCATTGTCACATGACCGCGAATATACATCCTGGTCAAGAAGATATCATTCCACTGCCAGACAAAGGAGAACAGAAAGACGACAATCATCACCGCTGAAGCACCTGGCAGCATAATGGTAAAGAACGTCCGGACCGGACCGGCGCCATCCACCAGAGCTGCCTCCTCCAGTTCTCGAGGCAGCCCCTTAAAAAACTGGCGCATGATATAGATGAACAGGCCATTTTTCAGCCCCATAGCTGTGATTGAGGTCAGCACAAAAGGCCAGAACGTTCCTAATAGGGAGATTTCCGGCTGGCTGACCAGCCCCAATTTGTGCAGGAGCTGGAACAACCCAAAGCAGTCAAAGAACCGGAAGTTCAGGAACAAAGGGATCATTACCATCTGGGGTGGGACCAGCAGCGTAAAGATCACCATAGCAAACATGAAATTACTCCCGAAGTAAGGAAACCTGGCAAATCCATACCCTACGGTAGTCGTCGAGACCAGCTGCAAAACCGCCACCAATAAAGCCAGACTAAAGGTATTGAGAAATGCTTTCGGGTACTGCATCTCGATCCACAGATCACGGTAATTGCGGGTCAGCGAACCAAGATCCAACTTCCGCGGCAGCCATTTAGTGGTTAAGTCAAATAAATCGCGCTCAGTCATCAGAGAAGACGAGATCTTGATGATAATCGGATAGAGGATGATGAACGACAACCCGATAATCAATACCCCTCTGACCAGGCTCCACCCTAGTGAAAGCCAGTATGATCTGTGCAGATATTTACCCCGCCGGATATTCCACGCAGCTTTCATCTCGGTCCTCCTAGCCTAATCTCCCATATAAAAGACACGGCGGGAGAAGATTAAGAATACGAATGCCAACACAAAAGCGATTGCACCAAAGTAAACCCAGGTCATGGCAACACTGACACCATACAGATTCCTGCCCCATGCCATACTGCTGATATAGCTCACCAGCTGGTTGCCGGGGGCTGTAAAGGAATCAACGATGATATAAACGATATTGGTAAGAAACAGGGGCGAGATCAGGGGGAAAGTAATCTTCCAGAAACTCTCCCACTTGGTGGCACCTTCGATCTTTGAAGCTTCAAAGAACGAGTCAGGGATACTCTGCAAGCCGGCAAGAAAAATGATAATCGGAATTGCCGATGCGCTGATGATCTGCCCGATACTGCCCACTGCCGCTGAAATGAAAGTGACAAACCCTACGGGTATGCGGAGGTTCCTAAACAGCCCTAAGGCAAATCTGGTGACCGAGATGCCATCGCCGCTGGTACCCAGAAAGTTCAAGGCCAGCGCCCTTGTCAGCCGATCACTGGCTTCAATCTCCGCAATGATGCCGGAACGAAGGATGACCGGCAGGAAAAAGATAACCCTGGCCAGCCCCCTGCCGCGAAACTCTTGATTGAGCACCGTGGCAGCAAAAAAACTAAAGATGATGATGGTGGGGATGTTGGTCAGAATGGCGATCACTGTTTCGGTAAACAGGCGCATAAACTCGGGATCAGTGCGGAAGGCATATTTGAAATTGTCCCACCCGATATAAACCATGTTGAATCCATTCTGGGTAACCTCCATTTGATGGAAGCAGTACCGGACCGATTCATACATTGGTTTGACAAAAAAGGCCAGAAAACCAATGGTAAACGGTAACGTAAACACCATACCCCACAAGGCGCGTTTGCGGCGCAGAGTCAAGCGCGGCAGCAGTTTCATTCCTGAAGTGCCCCCCTTTCCACAACTGCATAATCCTGCCCAGGAATCACCATACCATTGACGGTGACCGGTTCCAGATTATAATTAACAATTACCGACAGCCCATTTTCAAAGGTGGTCTGATGAACATTGCCAGCCACTACCTGCCAAGCGCTGATGCCCTGCCCTTGAACCTCCCGCAGCAGCGCGTTCAATTCCTGATAAATCTCCGCTGCCTCCTCCAGCCAATCCTGGTAGTGCAGGGCATAGAGGGAAGCGTATTTAGTATTCTTTACCTCCGACGATGGGGCAAAGCTGCCGATGAAATAGGGATAAGAGCCTGTTTCTACTGCTGTTAAGAGCGCTTGGCGGTAACTGCCGCTTAAGTTAATGGGACTTCCCGCATAATCGATCAGGCCGCGGATCACCATTTGGTAAAAGGGAAGATCAACATCGGTAATATTTCTCTGGCTCGAACTTGTTGGTAAGTTCAAAATGGTGGTCGCGTACGGAATTGCATAAGCATTGCCGTAATCAACCATGAGCTCAAATTCTTTGTCTTGAATCTTTTCCAGCTGCCTTACAATGGTTTTTTGGCTCTCAACCCGATTTACCAGAGCATTTTCCCGAAAATCAGAGTTAACTTCCCGGGCAATGTCAAATACAGACAGGCTGTCAAGCTGATACTTTTCATAATTGGCAAGGAACTGATCCACAAAAGTATCGAGCATCCGCGGCGAGATAGCTGTGTGGCTGACATCACCCCGCGTGTACAAATCCAAGTTATAGTAGGACACATCTGCCGGCAGCTGGTTAACCCTGACCGCAGCGTGTTTGCGGGCACTAAACCCGTTAAACGCCGTATTGCGGTAGACATTTAACAAGCCCACACTCGGATAGAGCTTACCGCCCCTTGCCTTGAGATAAGCCGCCAATTCCTGCAGCTCCTGAGCGGTACCCACCACTTTTTCAGTTTTAGCTTTGATGGGAAAATCGTGTTTCAGCCCACCAGCCAACCACCCGCTGTACTTAACGGCGATGCTGTTAATGCCAGCTGCAGTCAAGTCTTCAATTATGGTTTGGGCTTCCTTAACCGTGGTCAAGGGCACAATCACATCCCGGGCCACACCCATGATCGGCTTCCGTTTGTCAATGGCGCCGACCAGTTCAAGGTAAAAGGGAATGTGGTCTAATACGGGCCGCGCTTCCAGCTGGTATTTATCTATGAGATACTGGCGGTAGAGTCGGGCCATACCGGCATAATTAGCATCATCGCCAGCCAGGAAGCTGTAGCGGATCACAAAATCACCTTGATAAATCTCTTCCTGGAAACGCCAGACCGCACCAACTTCCTCTCTGCTGACTACCCCCACAGGTGTGGTGGTAAACTCAGCGTAAACCCGGTTATAGTCATGGATTTTACCGGCAATATCAGCCCGGACCGCTCCTAAAGCCTCACCTTCCTCAATGATTGCGAAAAACGCCTGGTCATCTTGGACCATTCCAAACACCGGCAGCCTCATGCTCTCGGGATAGACCATCCGGGATGAAGCAGGATCTAACGCATGATCATAGCCGTAGATGTATTCACCACCGATGGGTCCAAAGGCTGATTCATTGATCCGCCCGTTATTAAGGTAAATCAGGGCTCCGCAGCCATCCGGGACCAGCATATATCCCTCACTGGCAAGATTTGCCGACCCAAAATACTCCAGAACCGCGATTTTTTGGATCGGGATGGTGCGCTTAATGCCATAGCGGTCAACAACATCAATGGGATACACTATTTCCGAGCACGGAATCCTAACCAGCAGGTTAGGGCCATCGATGGTATACTCAACCGGGACAAAAAACACCTCAATATTGGCAAGATGGGGATCGATCCCGTACATCTTGTGGTCCTCAATCATGTCAATTGGCGTAAAGCCAACACTCTCGAAAATCTCCTTAATATCCTGAATGACGAATCCGCCAACATCCTTCAAAAGATAAGTCGGGTTGTCAATTAAAGCCTGCAGATCATCAAGCCGGATATCTTCCAGCCTATCTAAGTCGCCCCGCTGCTTTTGAACCGCATACATCAGGCGCCAGATAATATCTTGTTTTTGCTTGGTAACCCGCTGCCGCGCTCTGTTAAGATCCCGCTCTAAGCGGTCCCGCTGCGCAGTCAGGCTTTCATCACCGGCGGCAATCGCTAGATTTAGCCATGCCAACTGCTGTTCATCCTGTTCAATCGCGGCTAAGGCCTCAAGATAATCGGGGTTGAGAACTTCCAGCGTATAATCGCCAAAAGCTAACTCCAAGTTGATGCCGGAAACGGGTTCCCGCTCCTGGTCTCCCAGCGGGACCAGCTTAATTAAGTTATAGGCATCCAAAATCTCGCTGATGGTCCGCTGGTCGTCAATCCGGGCAAGAATGAAATCATGCATCCTTGCTTGACTGACCAAAACCGGCAGATAGTGCTCATTGCGCCACTCTTCCACAATCTGGTATTCAACCCGGACGCCGTGTTCGAGATACGAATACGAATACTGCTCGTACTGAACGCTGAACTTATAGCTGTTCTTTTCCGTGCCGGTTCCAGCGCCGTGGAAAATTACCACCTGGCTGTTCAGGCGATCGCGCACGCCGGCCCTGGCTTTAGCCCGGTCCTGAGGGTTAGAAAACCAGATCTTAGCATTAACCTTGTCATAGACGGCGATCTCCGTTGTCTGGCTGTTAAAATACAGTTCCAGATATTCATTTTCAGAAACCAGCTCGAATCCATCCAGGCTGGCATGAACAGCAGCGGATCCCAGCAGTATGAGGCACAGACTGATTAAAACTGCCGCAAACTGGTGAACCTTCATATGACTGCCTCCCCCATCATCTTTATTGCAGTCGATAGGCAAATTCACTGTACAGCTCACCGACAAACTGAATCAATAAATCAATCACCATGAAGAACAACAGTGAGACGAAGATAACTGCGGCAATGCCAATCAAGATGGCAAGCACGATCAGCAGCGTTTTGGTCATCTCATATTCGTGGGTGACCATAGTTCCTAACACCAGCAGGGATCCTGCCCAAAACGCACCGACTGCCAGAGCCAGATATAAGAGGGAGCCTTCATCCAAGGTAAGATAATTGCTGATAATTGTGGCCGGAATGTAGAAGATCACGATGGGCGTTAATGCGTAGGCGCTGGCAATATAGATATCCCGCATTGTGCCTTTGCCATCCATGAGCGTTGTCAGTGACCAGTTCACAACACACCAGATCAAAAACGGGATCACCACACCAGCTATTTCTACAAAGATATTGAGGGTCTCTGGCTGCTTGGAATTAAAGACATAACCCAGATACTGCCGCATGAAAATATAGGTAAAAACTACACCGCCAAGGATAATGGTAGCTGCGGCAGCACTGCCCCTGCGCTCATGTTTCAAATCCCAAAACCCATCAAAAGGATGGAACATTACATGGGCGGCATACCGCAGTGAACCCCATGTGCTGGCAGCGAACTTGTAAATGCGGTTGTTCTGGACGGGTTCACTGGCAACCAGGGCATATACTCTTGCTGAGCGCCACCGGCTGCGAAGCCGCTTTCTTCCTTGGAATTTGCAGCCTAGATAAATCAGAACCACCGCCGCAAACAGCGTGTTCATAATCAGGCTGAACCGCTCTCCCACAACTGCGCGCCGATAGCGGTAAAACGCATTGGAATAACCTTTCCGATCATTGCCGAGTTTAAAATAATCCATCACCGTCAGGTAATCTTTGGCATCGGTCCCGCTGGTGATCGCCTTCTGGAGATAGTTCTTGCCAATCCCGATATACGCCAGCTCGTTATTGGCATTGCGCCTCAGCACCTGCCCCCAGATCTGGGCTGCGCCGTCATAATCTCCCCGTTCATACGCTGCGGTTGCCGCGTGAATCAGCACTGCGTATTCCGTGGGATCAAAGACTGTGATTCTATTTAACCCGCTGTCTAAAACCAGCAGCCGATCACCCACCGCTGCCACCGCAGCTGCTGTTTGGGTCAGGCCGACTCCCTGCCCAATACCGCCAAACACATAGAGAAGCTGGCCGCTGTGGTTATAGGTATAGACCCGGCCCCGGCGGCGGCACAAGACGGAGTAGATGCCGTTTTCCCGGGCAGCAATATCCACAAGCATTGAAGGCCCGCTGGTGGCTTCTTCGGACAGATAATCGGCGATCCGCACCTCACCCATGGGCGGCGTGTGGCCTTCTCTTTTCAGGACATCGACACCGGCTGGGTTTAAGCGGCGAATCCTTTGTTCCGGTATGATTGCGCCGCCGGAAATTGTGGTGAAAATAAATCCTTCTGAATCCAGATCCATACTGCTGTATTCGGTAGGCAGGAAATCGCGGGTCCGCTTCCGCTGTTCAGCGGAGTAAATTAGAGACCAAAAATAATCCCACCAGCTTGGATTGACACTGGGAGCTCCCATAAAACCCCGGAACTCGCCTTCATCGGTAAGCTCCACAATCCCTTCGAACAGCCCTTCCACAATGACAAAAATCCGGTTCAGCTTATCGACCACAACCTTAATTGGGCGAAAACGGAAATGTGCTGGAAAAACTGTTTCATATCCCGCATGCGGCGAAGTAATTTCGCTAACAAACCGGCCGTCTTGATCAAGGCAGACAATCCGCTGGTTATCTCTGTCAGCGATGAATAGCTGCCCCTCTGCATCCACAAAAACACTGTAAGGGTTGCGGAATTTGTCAACCTGCCCGTTCTTTTCAAAGCTGTCAATCACCCTGATCACATTGAAACTTAAATCGGTATGAATAATGCGGTTGTTGCCTGTATCAACGATGTAGATGCCATCATCTGCGACAACAACATCCTGTGGTGATTTGAAATCGCCTAAACCTAAGTCGCTGCCATAAACAACTCTGCTCGGAACATACGCGTGAGGTGCCGGGACAGCAGTGCCATAATAGTCAACGTAATAACTCTGGTACATGACTGCAGCCACAGGGGTGCAACCCAATATTAAGACTAGACTAACAATTGTAAGCATTCCAATCCTAAATTTCATGCCGCTTCCCCCAAACTAACAGCATGTTCGCCATGCTTACTTATTGGTGTAACGAATCCGGTTATAAGCATTACGGAATTCTTGCATGGTTAGTCCTTCGTACTGCTTAAAAATCCGCATGAAATACTTATCATCATTGAAACCTAACTGGTAAGCAATTTCCTTATTGTTCATGTTGGAACGATAGAGCATTTCCTTGGCTTTTCCGATTTTACAAAGGTTGATATATTTCTGGGTGGTCACCCCCAGCTCCTCACGGAACTTGCGGGTGAGATAATTCTTGTTATAACCGAATTCCTTGGCGATCCCGTCCAAAGTTAAAGGTTTTTCGATATTCGCCTTAATCCAACTGGCAATCCGATTAATCTGGCCGGAACATGGACCCTGCTTTTCCTGTAAAGTAGACTTTAAAGCTTGATCAGACATCTCTATCAAGAGAGAAGTAACGAGATAATTTGCTGATTGGGCTGTGTAGTAACCAGCGTTGGCAATGTGCAGCAGCTGGTGAACCAGGACAAAGATCCGATCTACACTCGTAAGTCTAAACAATTCCGGTATAAACACCCAATCTGCGAGATCTTCTGAATACGGTATTTCCACATCGGCTTTGGATTCAATTTTAATCCGTCTTTGCTGATCTTCTTTGCATCTAAACTGCAGGCGATAGAAGGATACATCCTGTTTCGGCATCCGATAGCCTGAGTAAACCAAACCTGGAAGCAGTAGAAACGAGCATCCCGAAACCACCGTATGAGTATCCTCGCCGCAGGTAAGAAACGCAGTTCCATCTGCCCCAAACAGCACAATAAAGTCGCTGCTCTCCGCGTAAGTCCACTCGTGGGAAGGGATGATATGACTCACATCAACAAACTCTATTGGCTTTTTGATATCCAGACATAGAATTAACATGGTCACCACCATTGTTGTTGTTACCTACACTTAACCCATGTTAACCAAACGTATCAGTTGTGTTTATTATATATTATTTTCCGCGGACTGTAAGTGTACAATAGCGTATAATTCATGGACACAATTAACCTAATAACCTCTCTCAACCTTAGTCAGCGCAGGCTTAAATGAGCAAACCTCCTGCTGTTACAGGAGGTAAATCTTCTGCTTCTTCTTGCCTGATTCATAGATCGCGCAGACCAGCGCCTGTGTCTTGACCGCATCTTTACCAGTGATTTCCGGATCAATCCCCTGAGCTAAAGCTTGATAGAAGTTAGTTATCTGCTTGATATGGCTGACTCCCCAATAATGCTTGACATTCCCATAATCGATAAACTCATTGGGATCGGGCGCAGCTTTAAACTCACGCCCATTATTAAGAATCACGGTCCCAGTATCGGCCGAGATTCTCGCCAAGCCGCGCTCGCAGTGAAGCTCAATTTCGATGGGAGCATCATACCCGTAGTAATTAATGGCATAGAAGCTGGTCAATACCCCGTTTTTGTATTTAATAACCCCTTCGGCGGCATCCTCAACATCAATTAGGGTATGAGTGCGGTTGCTGATGCTGGCAGCAACAAATTCAATCTCACTGTCAACCAGCCACCGGACTAGATCAAGGGTATGAATCGCCTGATCAATGATCACACCGCCGCCCTCTTTGTCCCAAGTCCCTTTCCAATCGCTTTTAGCGTAGTATGCGTCGGTACGCTTCCAGGTAACCGAGAGTTTGCTGGAGATAATCCGGCCCAATTGGCCCGACTCCAGCATTGCTTTCACCAGTTGGGAACCAGGGTTATACCGGTTTTGAAAGATCACGCCTAAAACCACACCGTTTTCCTCAGCCGCACTGATCATCCCCTGCGCATCCTCCAAGGAAATGGACATGGGTTTTTCGGTCAAGACATGGACTCCCTTGTTGGCAGCATAAACCGCCATTGGGGCATGCAAGTAGTGAGGCGTGCAGATGTGGACTGCGTCCAAATCAGCATGGTCAATCATTTCCTGGTAATCCAAATAATAGGAGCAGTTGTAATCCTTTGCCCTGGCTTGGGCCCGTTCTTCTTTAATGTCGCAAACCGCCACAAGCTTGACGTTTTCCTGCCTGGCAACCGAAATGCTGTGCATCGGGAAAATACTGCCGCAGCCAATAATGCCCACTCGGTATTGTGCCATGGCTACACCTCCCAACCATAATGCTAATCGAAGAACACGGGCTGCCCGGTTCTCCCCGACTCATAGATGGCCTCCAGAATCTCGGTGACCAGCAAAGCTTCTTCAGGCTGTACCACTAACGGCTTGCCTTTTAGGATCGCATCGTAAAACACCCGCGCTTCCAGCTGGTTCGGATCCATGGATTCCCCTTGATAAAAATCGACACTACCGGCGCCGAGCTGCGGCGTTTCAATGAAATGTTTTCCAAATCGCTGGCCATTGATCCGCAGACCGTTTTTCATATCGGCTCCGCCCAAGGTTCCGCACAGGGTAGTCTGAGCTTCTCCGACCTCCAGCGTATTTAAGGCCCAGCTGGATTCCAGAAAAACGGCAGCTCCATTTTTCATGACAACGAATCCAAACGCAGAATCCTCAACAGTATACTCCTGGGGATCCCAGGGACCGAAGGGATTGGCCAGAGCCTTGTCGCGGTTTTCCGCCAGTTTGCGGTAGACACTGCCCACAACGTATTTTGGTTCATAATTGTCCATCAGCCACAGTGTCAGATCAAGGGCATGGGTTCCAATATCGATCAGGGGACCTCCTCCCTGCGCCTCTGCGTCAAGAAACACACCCCAGGTTGGCACTGCATTTCTTCTCAGCGCGTGGGCCTTGGCAAAATAGACTTCTCCTAACTCCCCGGCCCGGCACACATTATACAGATACTGGACATCCGAGCGGAAACGGTTCTGATAACCAATTGTCAGCAGCTTGCCTGCTGCTTTGGCTGCTTCCAGCATAGCCCGGGCTTCGGCAGTAGTCTTGGCCATTGGTTTCTCGCACATCACATGCTTGCCGGCACGCAGGGCAGCAATCGTCATTGGCGCGTGCCAGTTGTTCGGGGTCAGGACGTGAACCACATCGATGCTTGGATCGGCCAGCAGCTCCTCATAGTCGCGGTACACCTTGGCATCCTTGGTTCCATATTTGGATTTCGCTGCTTCCGCCCTGCTTAAAATAAGGTCGCAAAAGGCCACCATTTCCGCCTCAGGAATTTTGGCAACCGCCGGCAAGTGCTTACCATTAGCAATCCCGCCGCAGCCAATGATCCCAACACTCAACTTATCCATCGCCCAGCCTCCTTACCGAAACAGCAGTTGTTTAAAATACTTGATTGAGTAATCAAGGCCACTCTCGAGCAGTTCACCTTCCCACGTGGGCGAGTGCGGTTCAATGCTGAGTCCGCCCTGGTACCCTTGGGCATATAAAACAGCCATGAACGCACCCCAATTAGTCTGATCCATCCCCGCCGGCGGATCATCATAGCGGTGCCCGGCGATGGAGAGCGAACCTTTGAGATGGATGTGGTTAAACCGTTTGCCCCAGTCCCGCATTTCCTGCAGATAATCACCGCCATCATAAACACAGTGGGATGGATCATACTTAATGCCCACTTCCGGCAGGTGCCCTAAGACCAGTTCCCATGACCGGGGTTCCGCTACCCAATTACCCCAACGGCAGTTGTAGACGGACAGTTTCACTCCATGCTGATCTGCCGCAGCCAGCAGCTTGGTAAGATAATCGATTGCCAAGCCGGCGTTTGAGTATAACGACAGGGCATCAACATAATTGACCCCACACACATAATTGGGGCATCCCAACTCGGCGGCAGCGGCAATCAGGTTCTGGTTGATGGTCAGCTCTTCGGGAATTATTGATCCTTGAGCTGTAAATTTGTCGGTTCCCCACCGGCCTATGGATTGCACCGCCACTCCATACTGCTGCTGCCACTGGTTGATTTCCGGCACCATGCTTAGAAACGAATCAACATCATAGCCAATATTGATGCAAAACTCAAGAAACTCCAGCTCTTTTTCCTTGGCAGCTTGAAAGCTGCGCTCACTTACCGACCCAATCATACCTAAACGCATGCTCAGAACACCTCCGCAGTCATCGCAGTTTTTCAACAACCTTTTAACACTTGCCGCACAATCAGTATATCGATTTAACGCGACCTCTGTAAGTATAGAAAAATGCAGATGTGGTAGATTTTATCCAGCAATCACTATTCTGATTAGTTTGACTTACAAAGTTATAATCCTGTTATAAATCTAATTTTTCCTTTCTTACATAACTACAATTTTACAGTATGTTCATAATTTCCACTTATTCTGCCCGTTTCTATACTTACAGGGCGTTATGTCTCAGCTATAATTGACGTGACTACCAATAATCAGCATAGTTCAGAAAGGGGCATGTTAAATTGATGGCAAAAACACCACCGATGGGATGGAACTCCTGGAACACCTTTGGCTGTGATATTAACGAGACGCTAATCAAGGAGACTGCCGATGCAATGGTCGCTGAAGGGCTAGCAGACTTGGGGTATGAGTATGTCGTCATTGACGACTGCTGGAGTCTGCGCAAGCGTGATGAGCGCGGCAGGCTGGTGCCAGATCCGGAAAAGTTCCCCAGCGGCATGAAAGCCTTGAGTGACTACATCCACAGCAAAGGATTGAAATTCGGCATCTATTCCTGCGCCGGCAGCCTAACCTGCCAACGCTATCCTGGCAGCCTTGACCACGAGTTCATCGATGCGAAGACCTTTGCCGAATGGGGAGTCGACTTTCTTAAATACGACTATTGCTATAAACCTAAAAACATCGATGGCCGATTATTATACCGCCGGATGGCCATGGCCTTGCGAAACAGCGGCAGAGATATTCTCTTCAGCGCCTGTAACTGGGGCCTTGATGAGTCACATACGTGGATGCGTTCTGCAGGTGCTTACATGTGGAGATCCACCGGTGACATTCAAGATAACTGGGAATCCATAAAAAAGATTGCCCTCAGCCAGCTTGGGCAGGAATGCTACAGCGGTCCTTATTGTTATAATGACATTGATATGCTGGTCGTTGGTATGTACAACAAAGGTAATGTAGCCTTAGGCGGATGCACTGATGAAGAATACAAAACCCATTTTTCGGTGTGGTGCTTTATGAATTCTCCGCTGATGATTGGCTGCGATGTCCGCAGCATGAATGAGGCAACCAAGGCAATTCTGACCAACAAAGAACTGATAGCGATCAATCAAGACCCGGAAGGCCGGCAGGCATATACAGTAAACGGCTGGTTCAACAATGATGTGGTCCATTATATCAAGCCGCTGGCCAATGGCGATTATGGGATCTGCTCGGTCAATTACAGTGACCGGAGAGCCTGGGCCCATCTCGAGTTCTGGGATATCGGACTGCCCACCATGGCTGGGTACGGATTAGAACTGCGCGATCTCTGGACCGGGGAAAACCTCGGTGTGCAAACCGAATCCTTTGCATCTATCCTCGAACCACACTGCTGTTCGGTTTACCGGGCCAAACTTGTGCCAGTAAAATAGAAAAATTATAGAATCGAGTAGAAAACCGCTCGGGAATCAGCCCAGCGGTTTTCTCCTATAATTTAATGGCTTAAAGCAGGAATTACAGACGAAATTGTAAATAAATACAAGAATAATCAGGAACAAAAGGGGTGTTCACCAGTGGAAATTACCGTGAGCAAAACCACGACCCCAAAACCCAAGCCGAGTGCGTCTGAGCTGGGATTTGGCACAGTGTATACAGATCATATGTTCATCTGGGATTACAGCATCGAAAAAGGCTGGCACAATCCCCGAATTGTACCCTATGGTTCTTTAGAGATAGATCCAGCTTGCATTGTCCTCCATTACGGGCAGGCTGTCTTTGAGGGGATGAAAGCTTACCTGGGACCTGAAGGCGAAGTGCTTTTGTTCCGCCCTGAGATGAACATGGCCCGCCTCAACCGCAGCAGTGAGCGGCTGAGCATTCCCCGTTTCGACGAAGAACTTGCCCTGGAGGCAGTTAAACAGCTGGTTGCTCTCGATCGGGACTGGATCCCCAGTGAACCAGGCACTTCCCTCTATATCCGTCCCTTTATCATCGCCACCGATAATTATCTCGGTGTCCGCCCGTCCCACACTTACAAGTTTATCGTGATTCTCTCGCCGGTTGGATCGTATTACGAAGAAGGCCTTAACCCGGTAAGTATCTACGTGGAGCCCCACTATGTCCGCGCTGTGCGGGGCGGAACCGGGTTCGCCAAAGCGGCTGGAAACTACGCCGGAAGCCTGCTGGCCCAGTTAAATGCCCAGGCTAAAGGATATGCCCAAGTGCTGTGGCTGGATGGTATTGAACGCAAATATGTGGAAGAAGTGGGGACAATGAACGTCTTCTTTAAGATCGGCGGGCGGCTGGTAACTCCCGATCTGAGCGGCAGTATCCTCCCGGGAGTGACCAGAGATTCTATTCTGCAGCTGCTCCGTTTTTGGCAGGTACCTGCCGAAGAGCGGCGGTTGAGCATCGAGGAAGTCTTCCAGGCCCATGACGAAGGCCAGCTGAGCGAAGCTTTCGGCTGCGGCACCGCGGCAGTGGTAAGTCCCATCAGAAGATTGGAGTACAACAATCGAGTGATCGAAATCGGCGGAGGTAAGACGGGAGAGATTACGCAGAAGCTGTACGATACCCTCACCGGAATTCAAACCGGCAGGCTGCCGGATCCCTTTGGGTGGGTAGTGAAAGTGAACATGTGATCCGCACTCACAATATTAGATAAAAGTGCACCCCACATGTTAGATACAAGCAATCTAACATGTGGAGGTGCACTTTTATGACCGCTGTTTCTTTTAGCTCTACTTGTTTCTTGCGATCCGAAATCCTACGTTAATAAACTTGTAGAGGCCATCCAGGGAATAAAGCCAGATGCCTCCCACTGTCATCCGCTCAGCAGAATCGGAATAGGAGCCGCCGAAAATGAATCTCTCATTTCCGAGCTTCTCATGCCAAGGCTCTTCATAATCATAAATCCATTCGCCAACATTCCCACTCATGTCATATAAGCCGAGGGCGTTCGGCTGCTTCATGGCAACCGGCTGAGTCTTGTCAAGTTCGGGATCATAAGGCCTCAGGCCATCTACATTTGCATCAAACCATGCAACCTTCTCGGTACTCTTAAGATCAGTTACTGGCGCATCAGCTCCGCTTGCATAGCGCCCAGGCAGCCAGTACAGACCATCGATAAGGATGGCATCAGACTTGATCGGCTCAACTGTTGGCTGGTTTGGTCCAAGATACCTGGCGGCCAACTGCCACTCAAACGCTGTCGGCAGCCTAAACCCGGTTGCCTGCTCATGACGATAAATGTTATCGGGCCACCCTAAAGAAGGGCTCCTGAGGGTGCTGTTATTCTTGGTTCTGTAAACAGGAATCAAATCGGTGCCGTGAATTGAACTGTAGTATTCTGTTAACGCATTGCACCAGACAATCGCATCTTCCCATTGGATATTTGTCACTGGTTCCTTATCACTCGAATCGAAGTGGTTTTCACTGCCCCGATAGGCGTTGGTATGAAAGCGGTATCCGTTCGCAACGGCCCATTCCATCACATCGACCCATAATTCATAAGTTACTTCCGTTTCCCCGATCCAGAATTCATGCTCTACCGCCGCGGTGTACTGATCATCGATTCCGAAAGGAAATCTGGCAGCAGGAGCAAGAATCATGCCGAACTCAACACCAGGCATCATCCCAAATACTTCCTCAGCCAAGACATGGCTTAAGCGGTCGCCAACTGCAGGCTCACGTACTTCGACCGCTAGTTCGGTTTCCCCTTTGTCTGCTGAAGCTTCCTGAAGGGGTACTTCCGGGGCAGTTTTTTCAATGTCCTCCTCAGTAGGTATAGGTATTAATTCCGCCTCAATCACTGCTTGTTTACCTAATTCAATCTCCACAACTTCCTCCCAGACTTCATAGCCTTCCTTGCTGATAGTAAGAATGTAGATGCCCGGATCAGCCTCAAGGACAAGGGGAGTGGTTCCTGCAGGCTCATTGTTTAAGGAGACCTTTGCCTCCCGGGGTTGTGAAATAATGATGATTTCACCTGGAGCGACTTCTTCATTGCATCCTGTTAACGCTAGAACCAAGAGTAATAATGGGACTAACTTCAAGACTGCTTTCAAGATTACAACTCCTTTACATAATGATCTGCCAAAATGTGGACTATGTGAGCCCACATATTCATTCGATCAGAACAGGTAAACTCCTACTTTCTGCTGTAATCCTTCGCGCTGATGGTATCCGCTTCCGCCAATAATCCCATCGTTTTGACCATCTCCTTAAGCAAACACCTGCAGATTTCAAAGCAAAGAGTTGGCGTTTAAAAGGAAATCCGGACAGTTGTGATTAAATAATCGATAAAGAAATCACGAGGAGGAAGCTATATGGCGGATTTACAGAACATCATGACCTGAACTTTTGTTTCAGAGACAACACCACCGCAGGACGTTAAAGAGATTCTGCTGGATGATGAAATTGTAGAAGCTGCATACCAAACAATCCGGGACGTAGCAGTAGTTACAAATAAGCGGATCATCATTGCCGATCGCCAGGGCATTACCGACCGCAAGACTGAGATTTACACCATTCCGTTTAAGTCGATAGTTCTTTATTCCTCAGAAAACAGCGGAATCCTGGACTTAAATGCCGAACTGGAACTGTGGACCCGGGTCAGGCGCTTTAAGCTCAATCTCAACCGCAATGTGGATATCCGCAAGCTGGATCGGATTATTGCGAAATATATTCTTTAACAGATTAGGAGGCTGCCCAATAATTTGAGCAGCCATCCTCCCATGAAAAAAGCCCCTCTAATCCTTGTACTTTTTTAGTTCTCAGGGAAGGATAAAAGGGATTAGTCACTAACATCTCCAAGGTCTTTCTCACCATTTTCTGTTCGACTTTGGTCAATCGTTTAAGGTTTTTCTTGAACGTTCTAGTGGGCTTTAGTTTAAATCTCATCTAGATCAATACCTATCTCCTTAAACATTTCGTCAACATCATCATACGTTTTCAGTGTATCGCTTTCCAATTCCGCCTCCCTTATTAGCTCGGCAATTTTCTTCATTTTTGCTTTCGGATATACCACTACTGGACACAGGAAGATGCCGCCATCCTTTTCAATAATCTCAAATCTATCACCAACACTAAGTCCTAGGTTTTTAATAATTTTAGCAGGTATTGTTATCTGCGATTTATCTCTCAGTTCTACTATCATCATGGTTTTCCCCCTTTCCTATTTTCCGACTTTCCTACTTTCTAACCATAGTCTATGCTAATTTGTCATATTTGTCAAATGGTACTCGATACCAACAAACGCTATGTTAAAAAGCCTGCTGGCTGAATGCAGCAGGCTTAATGTTTGATCTAAAACTCAATGTGATACTTGGTTCCATCTGCGCTCCAGTAGGAGGTGATTCCTAAGGCTGGAATTAAGGCGCTTAACTCCACATGGAAATTGCCATCGATTACTTCCGGCCAGTCGTTGACCAGATCTGGTGTGCCGTTAATAAACATATTGGAGTTGCCAACTTCGGTGACGATGGTTGTATCTTGGCAAGTTACCGTAAGTTTCGTTCCGGTTTCGTCAAAGCTGTAATCAAGACCCAAAGCTTCCAGTACCGGCACTGCTGGACCATAAGCTCCCACCATTCTGTAAGCAGTGAGATTGAGCTCAGTTTGGTTGAGATAAATCTTGATCAGCTCCTTGCCTTCTGCTGCATCAGCGTCTTCCACAATTCTTACTTTGTTAAAGTCAATTACAAACTGATTCGACAGCTGAGTCCAGGGCGGTAAAGCCTGGGGAGGCACCGGTCTTGGGCCCACTTCCCTGGTGAGCACCTGCGGCATTACGGTAGTTAAGCCATTTTCATCAACCTCAAATGGTATTGATTCAATCACTACCGCCGCCGGAGGCAGTCCCGGTCTGGTTGCTGTAATCGTAATTGGACCCGCTTCTCTGGTGGAGCGGATAAAGACTCTGTTAGATCCATTTTCAGCGTAGACATAGGTCGGCTCATGCCTTAAGTCTTTCACGCCGCTGTTGTATCCGCCTAGGAATACCGCCGGACCTTCGATGGTAAAGTCGATCCGCTCGTAATCTAAGGGATGGACTCTGCCGTAAGCGTCCACTACTTCTACATCGATAAAAGCGATGTCGGAGCCATCTGCTCTAAGGCCGTCCGGTCCGGTAACCGGTGTTAACCGGATTCTCACCACTTCATCTACCGTTTCAAGCTTGTGTCTAACCAATTCTTCCCCGGAAGCGCTGTAGCCCACCGCTTCGATATAGCCCGGCTGCATGATGTTGATGCCCCGGAACTCGTAGATAAAGCCATTTCGCGCTTGATTATCAACGCCGACCAGCTCGCCGTTGATGTACAGCTCTACTTTGTCCAGATGCTCGGAGCCAATTACATAAACAGTTTTGTTGGTGGCATCTCTCAGGGCATATTCCCCGGTGTATCTGTGATACTGATCTTTCAGCTCATACACATAGGCGTTCGGATCAGTCGGATAGTTCCAGTGTCCTAATAAGTAAATTGATGGTTCATCGCTTTGAATAGTTTGGAAAGCGTAGAACGACTGCTTCTTGATTCTTACCGGATCTACTCTGCCGCTCATCCGGGCATTTTCAGTTGCCTGCTGGCGTCCGTGCTGATTGGAATCAGTCCAGCATAAGGCAGCGGTGGCGGCATAATACGGATCCGGGTTGTTGGCCTGAACTCTGCGGGAGTAAAACTCATAGTAGCCGGTAACAGTTGCCAGCACAAAGTCTTCGGCAGTCATATCCCAGGCGTCCTGCCCGTTTGCTTTCGAGCCGTTCGAACCGGTAAAAACATTGCGGTAATCGAAATCCGGTGGGGAGAAGTCGTCCCACACTCTTCTTGGCGCTTCATCTCGGGCGTACTCAGTTTCCACTAAGAGCGCCATATCACGAATCACTCGGCCGCTGGCCGTGTAGCCGCCGCCATCCCTGACCCGCCGGCCGAGCATGGTGCCCACCCATTCCGCTTCTTTAACTGTTTCCAGATTGCCGATGGTGCGGCTGCCCATAAAGCGCATGCCGTGGGGATCCAGCTCTTTGCGAAGTTCAGTCATCTGGCGCATGTGCTCAGTGCTGATCTCCGCATTGCCTGCTTCCCAGAAGATGATCGACGGGCTGTTTCTAAAGTAGATAATCACATCCCGCATTACTTCCATCCGCTGATCCCAGCTTCTGCCGGTAACATCGCCCTCTTTGTCTCCGGCCGGCTGGACCGAAACGATGCCGAATTTATCTCCGGCCCGAATATCGGCGGGCTGGGCTGCGATGTGCATCCAGCGGACAAAGTTAGCATTGGATTCCCTGATTAACTGGGCGTCAAAGTCTTTCAGCCAGTCAGGAGCAATCCCAATGGCTGCCCACTCATTAGCAGCTCTTTGGGCATAACCCCTCAGCCATACAAACTGGTCGTTGATGAACACGCCGCCATCAAATCCGGGCACAATTTCCACTTTCCTAAACCCGGTAGTAATTCTGCTCACATCGATCGCTTGGCCCTGCTCGTCCCGTAAGATGCAGTACACATCGTACAGGTATGGATCATCTACACTCCAGAGCCTTAAGTCGGTTACATCAGCGCAAGCGGTGATCACGGTTGAATCTCGCGAACTGGTGTCCAGGGGTTTCGGGTTAGGTGCGTACGCATCATCAGGCACGACGGTCAGGTATTCCTGATCAGCATCAGCTGCCGGTTCAATTGTGTGAAGCGGTGAGGTAAAGCTGTAAGCCAGCTCACCTGAGTGGTTAATGATATTTACTTCTAAGTAAACCTTTTTGGCTTGACCGCTTTCGTTTCTCACTTCTGATTCCACTGTGATGGCAGCTGTCGCTGCTGCCACATTGATGTTGGACGGATAGATATAGATGCCTTTGGTTTTTAAGTTGCTGTATAAAGGCAGGGTTTGGTAAACATCATTTTTTACATACAGCCTCACGTTGCGGCTAAGACCACCCATAACCGGGTTGAAGTCCTTGGTGTTCCACTGAAAGCCAACACCGCTGTTGGATCCCGGCTCAGTGCCCGGCCTGGTTTCGCTGATGAAGCTGCTCATGCCTCTTCCGCTCGTGTTATCGGTGGCAACGGCAATTACGTTTTCCTCACCGAATTTGATATGCTTGGTTAAGTCAAAACCGAAGGGAGTAACTCCTGCTTCGTAATAGCCCACCATCTCGCCGTTGAGGTAGACATATGCGGCCTGCCTGACCCCTTCAAACTCGATCAAGACCTTTTTGCCCGCATCTTCTTCCGGTACAGAGAAGGTCTTGCGGTAGAAAGCAATCCCCCGCCACACTCCCATGTCGCCCGCGTCATTGGCGACACTGCGGAAAGAATCTTCATCATTAAAGGTATGAGGCAGACTGACATCCTTCCACGCCGAATCGTCGTAATCGGGTTCGTAGAACTGCCGGCCCTCCTCATCGACGATGCCGTTCATGGCTGTTTTAAGCGGCCAGGTGTTCACTGACGGTTTGTGAAATTTCCAGTCTAAGTTAAAATTGTAGACCGCGCTGGGGCTGTCGGGAACACGGTACTGCTCGGCTGCTGCGGCTGTGGTTAAGGCAAACAGCAGCATAAAAGCAATCAGCAGCCCAAAAATTCTTTTGCTCATGTCACTACCTCCATTTACGTTTTAGCCACGGACACTTCTGGTAACATAACAATAACATTGTTAACACCGTTATCGAATTGCAATTATTGGTTAAAACATTGCAGATCTTGACGATCAATGGTTACAATGACAAAGGACCGAGGGAAAAGCTCGGTCCTTTTAGTGGCGTTACAGATTAACTTTCGCTCTAGCTCCAGATACAGCTGATATTGCTTTAAGCTCCCAGCCGTGTTCCACCGGCAGATCGAAGTACACATCTTCGTTAGATGGGTAAATTCTCAGTTCCAGTTCTTGGGGATAGCCATAGCGCTTGAGCGCTAGGTACCAGTCATCGCCAGTAGTGAACCAGTCGGCGATCAGTTGATCCTGGTGGTAGACTTCGGCTTTATCGCCAAGGTAGTCAATCTTGAGGTAAAGCTCATGGACCTGACTGGGATCAACTGCTTCAAGCTTCACTTGATAGGCTTTGTAAACTTCATCTTCGGATTTACCATCACCAAGTTCTGCAAAGTTTACCCCTACTTCTACCTGGTTAAACTCCACTGTGATGGTTCGCCGCTCTCCATCTGTGCCGTAAGCAATAATCTCTTCTTTGGCCTTTTGAGAAAGAGCGTAGATTTCGCCATTCTTTTCATATAAAGCGCAGTCAGCAATTAAGAGCTTGTCGCCAAATTTATAGGCCCGTTCCGCTTCCCAGGTGGATAGGGTGATCACCTTTCCGGGTTGTCCCGAAAACTGGTACCGCGGCTCGTTATCAGTGTAGAAAATGCAGTAATCGCCGAGCCTGCAGAGAAGAGAAGCGTTAGTTTTTTCCAGCACTGTAGCTCCCATCGGGAGGTTATAGGGAATTACCAGGCAATCATCGGTTGCGATGTCGATTCCATCAAGTTCAATGGTGTGGTTATCAAAGCTGAGGCGGCAGCTCCAGTTTTGGTGGGGCTGCATCTGCCGCTTCCGCTGATGGTTGTTGATAAACAAGAATCCTGCTCCGGTTTGGTGGTTGTGCCGCACCGCCGCCCTGACTGTCTCCAGATCCTCAGGAGAGGACGGCTTTTGATCCGGCAGGTAGACATCGGTTGGCGCCAGGATTTCCTGGAAGTCCCGGATCAAGAGATGCCATTTTTTCACCTTGCCGTAGGATTTATTTAAGAGACCTGATTCCCGAATACAGGTTTGGAAGTCATAGCTTTTGATCGGCAAATCGTTGTAGTAGCCGGTAGCCTTTGACTCCTGCAGAGTAGAGTAGCGGCCGTCAGGGTTGTATCCACCGTGGTACATGTAGTAGCCGATCAGATTGGCACCGGCACCAAGCATGCAGAGAGCCTGGGCTTCAATATCCTCTGGATAAGGATAAGTTCTCCGATGCGCGGTAACCTGGAGCCCACCCCCAAGCTCCGCAGTGAGATAAGGCGCCGTATCTGTATCTTTTTCCACCTGCTCCACCCCTTGGGCTAAATCGGAGCCGATTGTTTTGTCATCGTGGAAAGGAATGAACAGGAACTGCTCGCTGGCGGGCTGTTCTTTGGTATGCTGCGCCCAGGGAGCATCTACATAACCGCCGTAAACCGGCAGGGTTTCCCCATCCAGCACATAGGCTCCACCCCAGGCGGTAACGGTGTAGTAGGGAGTAACAAAGCCCAGCTCAACTGCCATTTCTTTGAGAGTGCGAAGATGGGCAAAGCCTTCCTCCCGAGTTTTCGGACGGTCATAGCAGTGACCGTACTCGTTTTCCAGCTGGATGCCGATGATTGGGCCGCCGTCTTTGCACATCATCCCTTCCGCCTGCTCCGCAAGCTTAGTCCAGTAGTTTTTCACATGTTTGAGATACTCAGGATGGTTCTGCCGCAGGGGGAATCCGCCTTTGGCAATCCAATCCGGAAAGCCGCCGTTTCTGGCCTCCCCATGGCACCAGGGACCGATCCGCAGCCACACCGGCATGTCCAGCTCCTTACAGGTCTCTAGAAACCGGCGCAGATTGCGGGAACCGGTGAAATCGAATTCACCCTGCCTTTCCTCATGGTGGATCCAGAAGACATAGGTGGCGGCAATATCCACTCCGCCGGCTTTCATCTTCAAAATCGCTTCTGCCCACTCATCGGGATGCCAGCGGGAGAAGTGAAATTCTCCCATGACTGGCAGGAACGGACTGCCGTTTTTGATCAGGTACTTGCTGTTGACCTGATAGTAGTCGCCGTTTTGGGCCCTGCCTTCCATCGGCAGCATTTTCGGCTCCTGGCTATTGTCTTTAATAATAAACTTCATCGCCAACCTCCGTGTTATTATAGTTCGATTTCGTTTAGTGTTTCTAACACTATCATCATCGATTCTTTCCAGTTGTCAGGATACTGCTCTGACACTTCAAACGCCAGGCGTCGGCCATCAGGCGCTGCCTGTTTGACCAGATCATGGACTAATTCCTTCAGCTCATCCTTGGGCAAATAGTAGTTGGACACATTGATATTGGACCAGAACAGCTTATCCGGCCAGGCTTGGCGGCACTCTGCCAGGGTCATATCCCCCTCCGGCGGCGGTGTGAGGGACTCGATTAAATCAATCGGCGCTGTGGCGATTAAGTCTTTGCAGCTTTCCAGCTTGCCGTCGTAGTGAGTGCCCACAATTTTACCGCTCTGCTGTAAAATCGGGAACAGTTTTTCATAAACCGGAATATGGAATTGACTGAAGCGCACCGGTCCCATTGTCTCGGCGGTAAAGTTTTCTAACACCGATACAAAGCGGCCCGGACCTTCCGCCATAATTTCCACCTGCTTGGTGAAGTTGTTCAGCATGGCATCGTAAAGCTCCATCAGCTCTGCTTCGCAGTCAAAGAGGTGGAAGGCAAAATTCTGCAGGCCCACATAGTCCACTAAAATGGTCTGCATGGGGGTTCTGCCCGCGGCGATGAGAGCTACTCCATAGGGTTGAATTTCCTTTTCCTTGGCCAGAAAGCCCTCATAGTCCGGATATAACTCCGTGTTTTTAGTGATATAGGTCATAATTTTATAATCCTCAGGCGTTTCCAGGTAGTACTTCTGGGTCCAGCCTTCTGCTTCAACTTTGTAAAGTTCCCCCACGGGAGTGACGATGGTGGTGCGGGTAAACTCCCGTCCCCCTTCGGTGTAGGTTTCGGTTTTGTACTCAATATTTTTCTGCACAGTCTTATGGAGCGGCACCTGGTAGGTCACACCTAAGCCCGCTTCAAACAGGGGAATCCAGGCCGGATCATTCTGGGTGTGGCGCCACTCGTTTTGGTAGATAGTATAGGGAATCCGGTCCGGTTTTTCTCCGGACCAAAACGCTGCTAATCGTTCATGGATATTCATACTCATAGTCATCCTCCTTACATGTTGGCCGGATGCTCTACTTCATAAGCACCGGTTTTAAGAGTGATCATTACCTTTCCTGACTCTTCTTTATAGGTAAAATCTGATTTGGTTAAGTTTACGCCGTTGATGGTTATAGCTGCGGCCCCGGCATCCAAGACCAGCTCAGCTTCGGCGTTAAAGGGAACTCTGAAGCGGTAGTGGAGCATGTTATCTTTGTATTCCCAACCGCTTTCATACCTTCCCGCAGCGGTATCGACCTTGGCCTTTGCCCACTCTAAGCTGCGATTGGGCTGAGGCGCCAGGCGGATTTTCCTAAAGCCCGGGTAGGCTTCCTCAGGATTGATGCCGCACATATTGCGGTACATCCACTCCGCAATCGATCCGTACACATAGTGGTTGAGGGAGTTCATGCCTAATTCCCCAAACCTGCCATCAGGAAGCAGGGAATTCCAGCGCTCCCAGATGGTGGTTGCTCCCAGTTTAACAGAATAGAGCCAGCTGGGAAACTCCTCATTTAACAGCAGCCGATAGGCGATATCATTATAGCCGTTTTCCGAGAGCACGCGGCAGAGATAGGGTGTGCCCACGAAACCGGTCTGGAGATAGTAGTTGTTGTCCTCCAGCTTTTTCACCAGCTGCTCCAGAATCCTGGGCCGCAAGTGGTCCGGCACCAGATTCATAAACAGGGGTAGAATATATGATGTTTGGGTATCGGCAGCCATCCGTCCTCGCGGAGTGACGAATTCCTCGCAGAAAGCGGTTTTTACTTCTTCTGCCAGCTGCCGGTACTCTTCGGCCAGCTCAGCTTTACCCAGCACTTCGGCAGTTTTAGCTGTCAGTTCCGCTGAGTAAGCGTAGTAGGCGGTGGCGATTAAATCAGTTGGGGTACCGCCGTGGCGGCTGAACTCACCTTCCCCGTCTAAAGCCAGCCAGTCACCGTAGTGGAAGCCGGTGTTCCAAAGCCGATCCCCGTCATCCTGCCGCTTGATGTAATCGATATAAGCGATCATGCTGTCTAACTGCTGCTCTAAGATCGCTGTGTCGCCGTAGTAGAGATACATATTCCAGGGAATGACGGTAGCAGCCTCACACCAAGCCGATGAGCCGTGGGGCAGATGATCCATTTTAAAGCTGGGCACGGTGCAGGGCACGATGCCGTCCATGTTCTGCTGCTCCAGGGCTAAATCGTAGAGATACTTGCTGAAAAAGGCAGCGCTGTCCATGTTGAAGCAGGCGGTGCCGGAAAACATCTGGGCATCGCCGGTCCAGCCCATCCGCTCATCCCGCTGCGGGCAGTCGGTGGGCACATCCAGGAAATTGCCTTTCTGGCCCCAAAGGGCATTTAAGAACAGGCGGTTAACCAGCGGGTTGGATGTTTCGACCTGGCCGGTAATTTCGAGATCAGAGTAGACTACCTGACCGGTAAAATCCTCCGGATTGAGCTCGCCAGGCCAGCCTTCTACCTTCACATACCTGAAGCCGTAGAAAGTGAAGTGGGGCTTGACTACCGCCACCTCGCCGTTAGAAATATAAGTAAACTCTGCTTTGGCTGAGCGCAGGTTTTCCCGGGAGAAATTCCCGTCTTGGAGCGCCTCGCCATGCTGAAGATGGATCTTGGTTCCTTTGGGTGCATTAAGTTTAAAGCTCACCCAGCCCACCATATTCTGCCCCAGATCCAGCACGGTTTCTCCTTTCGGAGTACGGATTACTGCGACTGGTTTCAGTTCTTCCATAATCTTCACCGGCAGACTGCGGCGGGGTTCTAAAAGCTTCATGTCGATATCAATCAGGCGGACCGGATCCCAGTCGGAATCATTAAGACCGGGCTGTGACCAGCCGGGCGTTAAGAGATTGGCATCTTGATACTCCCCGTCATTGATGCTGCTGGCCACTATATAAGATGCTTTAGCTTTCCAAGTTTCATCGGTAGCAATTATCTCCTTGGTGCCATCGGTGTAAGTTACTTCCAGCTCGCAGATAAAGGCAAAGCGATCGCCGTAGATTTCTTTTCGGTCGGGAGTCCAGGTAAAGCGGCCTTTGTACCAGCCATTGCCGAGCATAGCGCCGATGGCGTTCGCTCCCTCTTGGAGCGCTTCGGTTACATCAAAGGTTTGATACTGAATCCAGTTGTCGTAGCTGTTGCAGTAAGGGGTTAAGTACTCGTCCCCTACTCTTGCGCCGTTGATCTCAACTTCGTATAAACCCAGTCCGCTCACGTATAATCTAGCCTGCTTAATCGGCTGCGTCAGGTTAAACTCTTTCCGCAGCAGCGGATGGATCTCGTTATCTTCCCAGGCGGGGGTAATCCATTGGGCGGTCCAGGGCTCATCCAGCCTGGATGTTTCAAACCAAGCAGTGGAACTTTCCACTTCGCCCTGGTCGGTCCAGACCTTGACCTGCCAGTAGTATCTGGTTTTTGGTTTCAGATTCAAGTCTACGGTATAACCGATGCTGTCAATATCTTCCCTTTTTCCGCTGTCGTGGACGATTTCGATGAAATTAGGGTCAAGGGCCACTTTAACCGCACAGGCAAGCTGGGTTTTAGCGGTCTCCGCTTCCAAGACCCAGCTGAGACGGGGTTTGGCCATGGCAAAACCCAGGGGATTGACAATTCGATTGCACTTCATGCGGACAATGCGCATCTAAATCCGCTCCTTTCGGTATTATTCCGCTTTCGGATAAGCGGCGTTCGGCGGTGCGCCAAGCGCAACAATCGCGTCGGAAACCGGATTGGGCTGTTCGTCTCTAGCTCCCTCCAACAGTTCAGCAAGGACTTTGGCCTGCGGTGAATCAGGATCCGCTTCGAGCACTGCTTTCGCATTTTCAACAAAGAAGTAGGCAAAGTGATCTACTCCCGCATCGTTGGGATGGGTGCGGTCAATCTCGCCGCCTTGGATAGAGTGAAAATAATAGCTGGGGCTGGTATCTTGTCTGCCGTACTTGTCACAGAGCTCTTCATACCACTTCAGGGACGGAGCGTTTAAATCCACAAAAGCGATGTCGGTTCTGCCAGCTGCGACCTGCTCCTCCACAAACTTTCTGCCCATTTCGGAGAACTCCCTCAGCGTGGAAGACCAGCTATTGGTTTTTGGATCGTACTGCTCCGGTCGGTGGCGGTCAATGGGTCCTACTATAATCAACTTTGCCCCTTTGGAGCGGATGTACTCATAGTAGTGGGGGATATTATTGTAGTAGTTGTTAACGCCGTTTTCTTCTTTGTGGTTGTGGCCAAACTCAAAGTAAACCAGATCCCCCGGCTGGATCCGCTCTTTAAAGTTTTCGAAGTGGGGTTTGCTGCTGATGGTCTGCAGTCCGCTTTCGCCATGGTTGGATACGGCAAGATCTTTACCAAGATATTTCGGCAGCGCCTGGCCTACGCCCCCAAAGCTGGAAAGGGGGAAATAGGGCAGAGCTGCGGTTTGGTCGCAAACAGTGGAGTCCCCTAAAATCCAGAGCGTTTTGCCGCCTTTAAGCTGCTGAATCTTGACCGCAGCTAAAGCGGCGTTTTCGCCCAGAACCACGATGTTCAGCATTTTATCAAGATAAACCCCGGTTTTCTTGGAGTGGACATTCTGGATATTGACATTAAACTCATAGACCAGTTCTTCTCCCGCGGGAATCAGTTTTTCGGTTAAGTGGATGTGGCGCTTTTCCGAGAACAGAGTAATCTTGGCATCTTGTTCAGGATCAGCACCGGTAAGTGTTACTTTGACTTGATAATATGTGTTCGGTTCTACAGAAACCGCAAAGCGAATCGGCATGTCTGGTTCAGTAACTGCTACCGCGTTCTCAGTATTTTGAAGCACGATTTCTTGTCCTTCCTGCATGCGGAAACCATCGCTTCGCTCATCTTCAAGCCAGCCGTCACTGCCTATGCCTAAAAATCCGTAGCCCCGCTCTTCACTAAATTTAGTGTCAGCGGTTACGCCGTTAAGGCCAAATTTAAAGTTCCATGATTTTACGCTGCTGTTATTAGCCATTCTGCACTGCCACTCCTGTCTATCGTGTGATCGAGATGATAAGTATCTTAACTAATTTACGACTTTGACTAACCGTAATCCTCTTATTTCCGGACAAAGCAAAACTCCTCCCGAATGGGAGGAGCGGCCTGGATATTTGGGAGAGTTAGCGTGAAACGCTGGACACAATTCTGGCTTTCAGCTGCCAATCTGCCGGATTGAAGCCCTCAGGCAGGGTGTAGTTGACCGGCATGGTATAATTTTCCTTTACCGGCACTAAATCCACCGCGATATTGCGGGTAACCATTTCGTATAGATTTCCTTGGGGATCAAAGACTTCAATTACTAAAACTGCGGTGCCGTCATAGTCATAGGATTTGATTAGTTCCACATCAACCAGTTTGGTAAGCGCTTGGTTGAAACCTGCGGAAACAATCTGGAGGGCGCTGTTGGATTTAACCGATACCGTCACCGGATTGCTGACTGCTCCGCCCAAATCCACCGCCTGCGCGATAAGCTCCTGATCCGGCACAAAATCAGCAACTCTTAAGACGCCGTCACTGCCGATGGTAAAGTTAGGATCCGCCAGGGGATTGCCATTGGCATCAAAGAGCTGGTAGGAAACAGTATTGCCAAGGGCAAGGGCGATGCCGTGGCGGGATCCTTCCACCAAAAACTCTACTTCCTGGCCGGCTACCACCAAGTCCGCGTTGGCGGTTAGAGTTAAGGAATCGACAGTTGGTTGAAAAATCCGGACATTATCTACGCTGGTGTTGGGCTCAAGCCTGATGAACGAAGCTCCCTGCCCAACATTGGCGTTGAGCTGGCGGCGGTTAACATTGGCGAAAACCTGAAGATCAGTCCGCTCACCTTCCTCGTTATAGCGCCACAGCAGCAGGTACATAAAGGAATCGGGCGCGCTGTACTTACCCATCAGCTCCAGATGGTACCACTGACCCGGTTCGATTTCGGTAATCGGTGAAAAGACGGTGCTGCCCGCCTGAACCGCGAGATTGTACTTGTCTCTTCTGGTGTTAGAGCGGATGCAGGTGCCCAACCGATCCTCGCTGCTCATGGGCGTAAAGCCTGCCCCCTCCTCATCAAAGCGGATATCCATGGACCATACCAAAAGCTCCATGCTGTCTTCCGGCAGACCCGGCAGATCCACGGCAGTTTCCGTGAACCAGTAGCTAGAGCCGTCAGGAGCACCTGGTTTCAGCGCAGCTCCCTTTAGGGGTGTTTCACAGTCGTACTCCACCAAAACCGGCCCGGCGCCGCTTACCAACCCCGCTGTCAGGCTCAACAACAGCAGGGTTAACCCAAACAGCCGCACTGCTTTTTGCATAGGTTTCCCACCTTTCCTTGTGATTAGTTAACTCCCAAATCATTCACTGCCTGATTAATAGTTATTCGGTAACGATGCAGTAGCCTTTACCGTCTTCAGTCCAGTGGGTTCTCAGCCCCAGCGCGGGAATAATGGCGCTGATTTCGCCGTAGAGCACACCGTCGATCAGCTCCGGCCAGTCATTGATAATCCCCGGCACACCGTTGACGTACATCTCAGAATCAGCCACCCGGGTTTGGACCACATTGTCCCCGTGTTTTACTGTCAGCTGCTTGGCTTTTTCATCAAACTGGTACGCTAAGCCCAATTTGTCAAGAAGGGGCAGCACCGGTCCTACCACTCCCACCATCCGGTAGGCATCTAAGCCGCCGCCAAAGTTCACCTGCTCGCCATTGATGAAAACAGCAACAATCTCTTTGGCCTGCTCATCGCCTAATCCGTCCGGGATCAGGCGGGGAAGCGGCGTGGGAACCGCTTTTTTGGCTGCGAAGATCTCGCTGTGAACCTGCGGCATAATCGTGGTTAAACCGCTGTCATCCACAAGAAACGGCTGCGACTCGATCGTCACTGCGGCCGGTTTCAAGCCGGGACGCTTCGCTGTGACGGTAATCTTACCCGCTTCCCGGGTTGAGCGGAGGAACACCCGGTTGGTCCCGCACTCGGCGTAGACATAGTGGACATCGTGGTTGAGATCCTTGATGCCGCTGTTGTAGCCCCCTAAGAACACAGCCGGACCAGAAACTTCAAAGTCAATCCGCTCGTAATCCAGGGGATGGACGCGGCCCTTGGCATCCACTACCTCCACATCAATAAAGGCAATATCCGCGCCGTCGGCCTGCAGGCCCTTGGGGCCGGTAACAGGTGTTAAGCGGATTTCTACCGGCTCATCCACAGTTTCGATGCGGTGGCGGGCTGCCTCCTTCCCTTCAGCATCGTAGCCCACAGCTTCGATCCAGCCGGGCTGCATGATGTTGATGCCGGGGAATTGGTAGAGAAAGACCTTATGGGGTTTATCGTCAAAGCCTACCGATCTGCCGTTGATAAACAGCTCTACTGCTCTGATGTGCTCTGAACCGATTGCATATACGGTTTTGTTGGTGGCGTCTCTTAAAGCCTTTTCACCGGTGTATCTGTGGGTTTTTGGATCTTTTAGTTCATAAACATAAGCGTTGGGGTCGGTTGGATAATTCCAGTGGCCCACCAGAAAGACTTCTGGTGTCGGGCTTTGAATCGCCTTGAACGCGTAGAATGACGGTTTTTTGATTCGCACCGGATCCACCCGGCCGCTCATGCGGCAGTTCTCGGTGGCCTGGAGCCTGCCGTGCTGGTTAGAGTCAGACCAGACCATGGCAGCGGCGGCTGAATAGTAAGGCTCAGGACTGTTGGCCTGCATTCTGCGGTAGTAGAACTCATAATAACCTTCCACATGATGGCGGATAAAGTCTTCCTGAGTCAGATCCCAGGCATCCATCTTGTCCTGCTTCTGGCCGTTGGCTCCGGTAAAGACATTGACGTAGTCGAAATCCGGGGGTGAAAAGTCGTCCCACACCCGCCGCGGCGACTCTTCCCGATGGTACTCGGTTTCAACCAGCGCCCGCTTGTCCCGGGTAATCTTGCCATTTTCGGTATAGCCTTCCCGGTCTCTTACACGGCGGCCGAGCATGGTGCCCACCCACTCGGAGGCATCGACTGCTTCCTGGTCTTCCAGACTGCGGCAGCCCATGGGTCTGCCGTGAGCGTCTAAGGCTCTGCGGAGCTCCACCATTTCCCGCATATGCTCAGCGCTGATGGCGTTGTTGCCCGCTTCCCAGAACAGGATTGAAGGGCTGTTGCGGAAATAGATGATCGTATCCCGCATCACCTCTACCCGCTGATCCCATCCCCGGCCGTGGGGTTCTCTTTCTTTATCGCAGGCAGGCTGCACTGCCACGATGCCGTATTTATCACCGGCGCGGATATCGCCCGGCTGGGCTGCAATGTGCATCCAGCGGATGTAGTTGGCGTTGCTTTCTCTGATCAGCTTCGCATCATACTCTTTCAGCCACTCTTGGGCAATTCCGATTGCCGCCCATTCATTGGTAGCTCTTTGAGCGTAGCCGGTGAGCCAGTAGAACTTATCGTTGATAAACACACCGCCGTCTCTACCGCCCCTTACCTCAAGCTTGCGGAAACCGGTGGTGATTTCCTGCGTATCCAGCACCTCATCTCCAGCTTTTAAGATGGAATAGACTTTGTACAGGTAGGGCTGATCCGGACTCCAAAGCCTTAAGCCTTCTACTCTGGCTTCAGCTTTAATCACGGTAGAATCCCGGGAGGAAATATCGGTCGGCGCCGGATTCTCTTCATAAGCATCCACCGGAACCACGGTTAAGTATTCTTCATCAGTATCCTGCGCTGCCGCGACATTTGTTATCGGTGAAGCAAATTTCGTAATCACCTGCTGCTCATGATCGACAAGCACCGCTTCGATATATAAGTCCCGATCCTGATTGGTTTCGTTGCGCACTTCCGCTTCAACGTGAATTACTGCGCTTTTTGCTTTGACATCGATATCGGTGGCGTACACATAAGCGCCTTTGGTTTTCAGATTGCTGTACAGCGGCAGGGTCTGGTAAATGCTGTTTTTGACATATAACCGCACATGTCGGGTGAGTCCCCCAAAGACCGGGTTAAAATCCCTGCTGTTCCATAAAAAGGGAATCCCAGTGTTGGACCCCGGTTCCGTACCCGGACGGGTTTCGTGAATAAACTCTTCAGCCCCGCGGGAGCTGGTGCTGTCAAGAGCAACTGCCAGCACATTTGGCTCACCGAATTTCACATGCTTGGTTAAATCAAAGCCAAAGGGAGTAACGCCGAACTCGTAGTAGCCTACCATTGTGCCATTTAAATACACGTAGGCTGCTTGGCGCGCGCCCTCAAATTCTACAAACACTTTCCTGCCAGCAGCTTCGACAGGCAGAGTGAATTGTTTGCGGTAAAACGCGAACCCCCGGTAGATGCCCACATCGCCTGCGTCATTGGCAATGCTGCGGAAGGAGTCCACATCATTGAAAGTGTGGGGCAGGCTTACATCCTCCCAGTGGGAATCATCGTAATCGGTCTCGTAGAACTGCCGGCCGTTTGTATCTACCACACCGGCATAAGCAGTTTTTAAAGGCCAGGTATTCTCAGTCGGCTTGTAAAACTTCCAATCTAAATTGAGATTGTACACGCCTCCCGGATCTTTAGGTATCAATTTTATCCCTCACTTCACTTCTTGTTATCCCTATCATATCACTGTCAAATTGGGATCTTAATTATAAATCTTGGGTTAAACATTGCAGTTCTTGTGGTTAAAGGCTGATCCTTCTGTTACAAGGTCTGCAGGTTTCGTTATGGCTTAGGTGGTAACTTATAAGCAGAGATTTAATAACGAAAGGAGCGGTAAAATTGGTTAGATTATTTACCCGCCATTATAAAAGACAAACCAGGCTTTTAGATGGATTATGGCAGTTTAAAACTGACCCAAACCGCATTGGTATTTCCGAGGAGTGGTTCAAGAATTTCCCGGCAGACAGCCAACCAATCGTTGTCCCCGGCTGCTGGAACCACGAGCTGGGACTGTACCACTACGAAGGGGCTGCCTGGTACTTTACTGAGTTTGAAACCGAGAGCAGCAGCATCAACCTGGTCTTCCACGGCTTTTATGGGCAGATCGAAGTCTATGTTGACGGCCAGCAGGTGGGCAGCCACTACGGCGGATTTGCCGGTTATGAGTGCTTGGTTACCGGCTTAACCCCCGGAAGACACAAACTGGCAGTGCTCACCGACAACACCCACAATAACCGCAACACCATTCCCTTGGCGCGGGTGGACTGGTTTCACTACGGCGGATTATTTCGCAGTGTCGAGCTGATGGAATTAAACGATGTTTGGATTAAGGATTATAAAATCGGCTACACTTTGGCTGAAGATTACCAGAGTGCAAAGCTGCAGATTGATGTTACCCTGCAGGCATTTGGCGAGTCGTCCCAGCAGGAAGTAAAGGTTTATGTAAATGATGAGCTGCTCTGCGGCGAAACAGTCACGGTTGACCATGAAGCTGAGGTTAAACTCTCCCATGTTTTGACGGATCTTAAGCTGTGGGATCCGGACAGCCCCAATCTGTATTTAGTGCGGCTGGAAATTGACGGTGACGATCTTGTGGAGCGGATTGGCTTTAGGGACATTAAAGTAGAGAACGGGAAACTGCTTCTCAACAACAATGAGCTGAAACTAAAAGGCATTAACCGCCATGATGATCACCCGGACTGGGGCTTTGCCATGCCCTTTAAACTGATGAAAAAGGACCTGGATATCATTAAAAACTTGGGCTGCAACACCATCCGCGGTTCCCACTATCCCAACGCTCCAGTTTTTCTTGATCTTTTAGATCAGGAAGGTATTCTGTTCTGGGAAGAAATCCCCATGTGGGGCTTTCGGGAGCATGCCTTAGCGGATCCCCTCACTCATGAGCGGGGCCTGTCCATGCATGAGCGGATGGTTAAGCGGGATTTCCACCACCCCTCGATCATCATGTGGGGTCTCCATAACGAAGTAGATACCAGAACCCAGGCGTGCTATAACTTAACCAAAGCCTTTGCGGATAAGATCCGCAGCCTTGATCCAAGCCGTCCCTTAACCTACGCTTCCTTCCATCCCTTTGATGACATCTGCTTTGAGCTAGTGGATATCATCAGCATAAACAAATACTTCGGCTGGTATGAGGATGAAACTGCCGACTGGGCTAAGTTTCTGACGGATTTCAAAGCTAAGCTGGCAGCAGCAGGTTTAGGCGACAAGCCCCTTGTCATCAGTGAGTTTGGCGCCGGAGCCCTTTATGGAGAAAACACCTTTGAGGGGCAGAAATGGTCTGAGAACTTCCAGGCTGATTATCTGGAATACACCATTGACTTATTCTTAAACGATCCTGATCTTGCCGGGATGTATATCTGGCAGTACTGCGATATCCGCTCATCGAAAGAGCTGGAAATGGGCCGCCCCCGCAGTTTCAACAATAAGGGAATTGTCAATGAGTACCGGATGCCGAAGGCGGCGTACTGGAAAATTAAAGAGCTGTTCAGCTAAATTGGAACAGGCTGGAGCCAAGCCTTGTGTTTGGCTTCAGTCTATTTTTTTGCAGATTTTCTTGACCACTTTGGTCGAATATTGTTATAATCAGATTAGACCACTCTGGTCAAGAAAGGAGGAAGCTGTTATTACCCAAGCATTTAATAAACTTGAACCGGAGAAACAGCGGCGAATTTTAGACGCAGCTTTAACTGAATTTACCAAATACGGCTATGTCAATGCTTCTACCAACCGCATTGTTAAAGAAGCAGCAATCGGCAAAGGCATGCTGTTCTACTACTTCAAAAGCAAGGAAGAGCTGTTTCGCTACTGTTTAGAGTACAGTCTCGACTATATTGCCGAAGCCTATGTCGCCAAACTTGATCTTGCTGAGCCTGATTTTATCATCAGGTTTACCAAAGCCGCTCAAACAAAGATGCAGGCTTATCTCGCCAATCCGCTGCCCTTTACGCTGCTCGCCAGCGTTGTGATCAGAAAGGAGACGGCGGAGCTTGTGCCGGATCTGCACCAGCGCTTTGACAAGATGATGGAACATGGGCTGCAGGACATGTTTGCCGGCATTGACACTGGCCTGTTCAGGCCGGATGTTCCACCGCAGCACATCATCAATCTTATCCGCTGGGCAGTTGATGGCTGGAGCCGCGAGATTCTCGCAGAATTGGAAAACGAAGACTTGACGGAGTTTAGGTGGGAACATGTTTTAGCTAATTTCGATGAATTTATGGCGACTTTAAGAAAAGTATTTTATCAGGAGGGGAACCATGGCGATTCTGCAGGTAAGTAATGTCACGAAGAAGTTTGGGAGTTTTACCGCCTTGGATGGGATCAATCTTGAGGTGAATCAGGGAGAAGTGTACGGATTTATTGGGCCGAACGGCGCGGGTAAAACCACGACTATAAGAATCTTACTGGGAATCCTGAAAGCTACTAGCGGATCAGCGCAAATCTTCGGCCGAGATGCCTGGAAAGATGCGGTGGGAATCCACCAAAGGATCGCTTATGTTCCGGGCGATGTGAGCCTGTGGCCGAATCTTACCGGCGGTGAGGTAATTGACTTATTTGTCAAACTACGAGGTTCAAATAATCAGAGCCGAAGAGAAGAGCTGATTAAGCGCTTTGATCTGGATCCTACGAAAAAATGCGGCACCTACTCCAAAGGAAATCGGCAAAAAGTTGCTCTTATCGCTGCTTTTGCCTCTGATGCAGATCTCTATATTCTCGACGAACCCACATCGGGGCTTGATCCCTTAATGGAAATGGTTTTCCAGGAGTGTGTCCGGGAAGTTAAAGCTCAGGGCAAGAGCGTGTTCCTTTCCAGCCATATCCTCTCGGAAGTGGAAAAGCTCTGTGACCGCTTAAGCATTATCCGGCAGGGCAGAATTATTGAGACCGGTTCCCTTGAGGAACTGCGCCACCTCACCCGCACTCGAGTAAGGGTCCAAACCGCGGAGCCGATTCCTAATCTCAAGGAGCTTGCCGGAGTTCATGATCTGGAGAAATTTGAGGGTGGAGCCTCGTTTCAGGTGGATGGGGATCAGATCGGTGAAGTTATCAAATATGTTAGTACCTATGGAATCATTACTCTCGAAAGCGCGCCTCCCACTTTAGAGGAGCTGTTTATGCACCACTATCAGGGAGAGGGGTGAGCTCATGAATAGAAATTTTTTCACAAATTATCGAACTCTAGCTGGGCATGTCTGGCGGCTGAACCGCGTCCAGATCCCAGTCTGGGTAGTGTCAATCGCCGCCTTTTCGGTAATCATGGCAGCGTTCCTGCCCACTCTCTTTCCGGAGGGACCGGAGCGGCAGATTATCGCCCAAACCATGGAAAACCCGGCTATGATCTCCATGCTCGGGCCGGGTTATGGACTCGCCAACTACCACATGGGCGCCATTATGGCCCATCAGATGCTCCTCTTAACGGCGGTGACAGTGGCAATTATGAACATCCTGATTACGATCCGCTGCACAAGGCGGGATGAGGAGCAGGGGCGCATCGAAATGATCCGCTCCCTACCCGTTGGCAAACTGGCCAATGCCGCGTCGGTGTTCCTGGTCTTAACCCTCACTAATATTGTCTTAGGGTTGACTGTGGGCATCGGCTTAGCGCTGCTGGGTCTTGAGGGCATGGATTGGCTGGGTTCTCTCACCTACGGTGCAGTCTTAACTGCAGCTGGAATCTTTTTTTCTGCCGCATCCCTCTTTTTCGCGCAGCTGACCGAAACCGCTCGAGCCGCATCCGCCTATTCATTTGGCTTTCTCGGTTTATCGTATCTTCTGCGGGCAGTTGGGGATATCGGCAGTGAACCCCTGTCGCTAATTTCACCTCTAGGTCTGGTGCTGCGCTCCCAAGTTTATGTTAACAACTACTGGTGGCCCCTGGTGGTCACTCTCTCAGCTGCTGTACTCGTAACTCTAGCTGCCTTTAAGCTCAATACCCTTAGAGATTTGGAAGCTGGATTTATTGCTGCCAAGCCCGGCCGAAAACACGCTTCCCCCCTGCTTCTGAGCCCCATGGGCTTAGTGCTGCGGCTGGAAAAAACCACCCTGATTGGTTGGGCTGTAGGATTATTTGTGCTCGGGGCTTCCTACGGATCAGTCTTTGGTGAAGTGGAGAACTTCATTGAAACAAGTGAACTGTACCAGCAGATGCTTCCCACTATTCCCGGATTTTCCTACCTGGATCTGTTTGTTGCCATGCTGCTGTCGATCATGTCCATGATTGCTGCGATCCCTGCCCTTTTGGTCATGCTCAAACTAAGAAGTGAAGAAAAGGCTAACCGCACTGAACATCTCTTAGCCCGGTCTGTTTCCCGAGCAAGGCTGATGGGAAGCTACACAGCAGTCGCCCTGATTACGGCCGCCATTATGCAGGTGGTAAGCGTTCTTGGATTGTGGACCGCAGCGGCGGCAGTGGTTGAAGACCCCTTTGCTTTAGGCGAAGTTTTAGCAGGCGCTTTGGCCTATGTGCCCCTCATCTGGATTCTCATCGGCCTTGCTGCAGCTTTAATTGGCTCTGCACCTGCCAAAGCTGGCTTAACCTGGCTTTACTTGGGCTTTACCTTCTTTGTAATGTTTTTTGGCAAGATGATGCAGCTGCCTGAGTGGATGGCAAAGCTTACTCCCTGGGGATATATTCCTGATGTGCCCCTTGAGCCAATCAATAGCGGCAGTCTAATCTTAACCATTCTGGCAGCCGCAGGGTTGATCGGAATTGGACTGTATGGATATGGAAAGCGAGATATTTACGGATAAAAAAATGGACTCCACTTTCGGAGTCCATTTTTGTTGGTTTATTATCCAGTTAAACCGGTCCGCTCGATACTCTCCACGAAGTAGCGCTGGAGGAAGGCGTACAGGATCAACAGCGGCAGAATGATTAAGAAGCTGCCGGCGTTGTTAACAAGCGATGCTTCCACCGGTGCGTGGAGATATTGGTCACCGAGAACGTTCCGGGCCAGGTCGTTTAACATAATCGGCAGAATCTTAGCCTTCGGCCAGTAGAAGCTGGTCAAGTTAAAGTCGTTCCACATCCATACGAAGGAGAAGAGGAACACGATTACCAAACCATGTCTGGCACCAGGCAGGACGATTCTAAAGAATGTTTTAAAGGGACCTGCGCCGTCTACATAAGCTGCTTCTTCCAGTTCCTTCGGTGAGCCTTTAAAGATCTGGCGCATGATGTAGATGTAAAGACCGTTTTTGAAACCGGAAGCGGTCATGGCCGGCAGTAAGAACGGCCAGTGAGTTCCCAAAAGATTGAGTCCGCCGTCGGCTAAAATGCCGAACAGGTCAAAGAACCGGAAGTTCAGATACAGCGGAATTAAGATCAGCTCCGGTGGAACTACCAGTGAGAAAATTACCAGCGCGAACCACAGGCCGTTGCCCACAAAGTTGTAGCGGGCAAAGCCGTAACCTGCCAGTGTGCAGGAAACCAGCTGGAACAAACTCACCAGAAAGGCCAGTTTAAATGAGTTCCAGAACGCGATCGGAAATTCCATGAACCGATACGCAAGCTTATAGTTGTTTAAGCTTGGATATTTAGGAATAACCAGTACCGATGGATCCCAGACGTCGGTCCGGGTCATAATCGATGAACTGAATTTAACAATCAAGGGATACAAAATTACATATGAAATCCCGATTAGAATTAGATAGCGCAGGATTGATACGACGACGGAACCTACACGTCGGAAGTTGATTATTGATTTGCCATTGACTACCAGTTTACCGTAACTAATCTGCGCGTTTGTTTTAGCCATCATTAAACCTCCCAGCTCTTAGTCGTGATAGAATACTAGTCTGTTAAAGATCAGATAGACAATTCCTAGAATGAGACAAATCGCGCCGAAATAGATCCAAGACATTGCCGCACTGACACCAAATCCGGCTCCCTGGAAGGTTGTATTGCGAATCAACTGGATCAGTGTATTCGATGTCGAAGTAAAGAAGTCAATAATCGTATAGATAATGTTGGTCAGAATCAACGGACTGACCATCGGCAGCGTAATCAGCCAGAAGTTTTCCCAAGCTGTGGCGCCTTCTACCTCGGATGCTTCGTACAGCGAAGGAGAAATCGACTGCAGTCCTGCCAGGAAGATCAGGATCTGAATTCCGGAAGCGTTGATGATACTGGAAATACCGTCAACCGCCAGAGCAATATACTCCATAAATTTCTCCGGAACCTGCAGATAGGTCAGGAATGTACTTAAGGCCTGAAAGTCGATGAATGAGTACGTTTCCTGAACTTCTCCTCCAATAACTCCCATCATGTAGTCCTGAACCTCAAGCTGGAGAATAACTCCTGAAGCCAGTACTACCGGCAGGAAGAAAATCACCCGGAAAATCAATCTGCCTTTGAATTTTTGATTCAGCAAAAGCGCTGCAAAGAAACTGAATACCAGAATCCAGAACACATTTAAGAGCATGACGCCCATTACTTCCACCAATTGGCGGAAGAAATCTGCGTGGACGCGCAGCGCAAAGTAGTAGTTCTCAAAACCGATATAATTAGTTTCAAAACCGGTTTGGGTAATGGTGACTTCATTGATGCTGAGGATCACCGATTGAATAACCGGTGCCAGCACGAACAGTAAAAATCCGAGTATGAAGGGGAGAATGAAAATGTACCCGTATACATTCTCCCGCTGCCGCATAGATAACCTAAACCGCTTCATTCAGCTCCCCCTCCCTAATCAGCTTGAAGCTGGTTCCATCAATCTCGATTCCCCGATACTTAACTGCGTCATTATTATAGTTGACAATAATGCTTAAGCCGTTTTCGTAAGTGGTCATGTAGACATTGTCAGTCAGCATTTCATGACCAACAATGCGCTGACCCTGAACCTGCTTGAGCACTGAGTTCATTGTCTCATAGGTTTCAACAGCCCGATCAAACCAGTCAGCGTAGTAGTTAGGGAAGAGATGATCGAATTCTGTGCCTTTTACAGCAGTTCCCTGCTCATACATCCAGCTGAAATACGGAGCAGCACCGGTCTCTAAAGCCTTGAGCACTGCGTAATCAAAGTCAGCAGCGTGGTTTAAAGGTGTACCGGCGTAGCTGACATAGCCGTGCAGCACCATTTGGTAGAACGGAATGCTGCGTCCAACAATATTGTAGTTGTTGGCTGTCAGTGGAATATTGATAATATGGCTGGCATAGGGCACAGCATAGACATTGGCGCGAGTGATCATCAACTCCAGCCCGCGCTCCTCTTTCAAGCGCTTCATAGCGTTCTGATTGATTACCATACTGTCTGCTCTGGAAACAGTCCGATCCACGTTGTGGTCGGAGTTAATCTGAGTGCCCAGATCACCGAGGGCTAAGCCGCCGATATTGTACTTCTGGTAATCAGTCATGAATTTATTGATCAAAGTATCTACCAGCGCGGGAGCTGTTACGTAAGCTGTAAAGAGATTATCCCGGATCAGCCATACCGGCTGGCGGTTTAAGCTTTGAGCCACATCGCGCTTCAAGTCAAGTCGATAATACTTAGTGTTATACAGATTGAGAAAATCAACATCCGGATAGAATCCAACGCCTGTGTCCTCTAGGAACTTAACCAGCTCTTTGAATTCATCCTCGGATCCTAATTTCTTCTCTAAGCGCACTCGATTCGGTGCTCCTGGAATCAGCCCGCCTTCCCGCCAACCGAGATAGCGCAGCTGGATATTTTCAACATTATTGTCGGCTAAGCCGGCAACAATCTCCTGAACCTCATTAAAGGATGTCAGCGGTGTAATAACGTCCCGGGGGATTCCCATGATTGATTCCCGCACCGGTGCAGCGCCAAACAGATCCAGGTAGAACGGTATGTCAGTTCTGGGATCTTGTCTCTTCAGATCGTACTTATTAACCAGGTGCTCCTGGAATCTTTGGGCCATGCCCACGTAGTTGGATTCTTCGTTCACTAAGAAGGAATAGCGGATTACGATATCCTCTTCCGGCAGTTCCTTAGCATAAGATTTAATCTGTCCCCGGGCACGGCGTGCCAGTTCTTCAGTTCTGTCAGTCTCAGTCAGGCTGATGTTCCCGAAAGGCAGGAGTATATACTCGCTGGACACTTTCGCGTTGGGAACGATATTGCTTGCGGTACTGGCCTTGATCCTGGCGATACCGCCGCCCTGCTCAATGATGGAGAAGAATGCCTTATCCTCTTCTTTTAAGCCGAAGACCGGCATGTATAATCTTTCTTTCAAGTAGCGGTCCTGGGGCAGCACTAATTCATGCTCGTTCAGACCGTATGCGATCGTATGGTCAGTGCCGTATACGTCTCTGGCATACTGAACCCCGGTAGCAACCTTGGTGTAAATTAAAGCGCCAGAACCGTCAGGAATCAAGATATAGCCATCCTTGCCCGCTGGCGAAGCGCCGAAATGAGGCAGAATGCTGATCGAATGCAGTGGGAAGTCCACCAGAGTTCCACCGATTTGACCAAAGTAATCATAAACCTGACTCCGGTTGGTCGGACGGAAGTTGCCCGATACACCGGTCAAGTAGCGGTCATTCGGCTCAACCTGCACCGGATAGTAGATCCGGTCCATAGGAATTCTCACTACTAAAGAGTCGCCCTCAACTACATACTCAATGCTGACGCGGAAAACTTCCACGTTCGGCTTCGGCGGCTCAATTTGGTTTGCCTCATGGTCTTTGGCAATCTCATAAGGCGTGTAGTTAATCGATTTCATCATATTTTGAATATCAGTGCGGTCCCACGGTCTGATTGAGTTATCAATCACGTACGCGGGCGTCTCGATTAACTGAGCGATATGCTCCAGGTGCAGATCAGCCGGCTCGGTCAGATCCGGATGAGCTGCAACAACTGTATCAACCAAAAGTTTGGTCAAAGTCTGCTTATCTTTAGTGCTTAAAGTCTGGCCTGGGGAAATAACTGCGTAATCCCCGAAATGCTGATCCATCAGCGGCAGGGCAGCCATCGTCACCTTTTCATTGTCAGGGCCGATCGGTGCCAGGGCCAGCAGCTTGAATTTGCTTTTCAGCCAGTTCGCGTCTTTTTCCGATAATTTGGGCAGAATCTCGTTTTCAAAGCGATCCTGCGGAACCATCAGCGGCAGCCAGTCATCTTCCCACCACTCCGGTCCAAACTGGTAGCTTACCCGAATACCGTTCTCAATCTCTTCGATTTCGAACTGTCCATATTCGATACTGTCCTTCCAGTTGTTCATCTGCTTCATTTCATCAGAAGGATTGTAATAAACAATTGCGATGGTTTCCCGTTCAGTTCTGCTGTTAGCAGGGTTGGAAAACCAAACGTCCCCTGTGTGGTTGTGCTGCACAGCAATATAGGTGGTTGCATCGTCAACATAGAGAGAAATCTCATCGGACTGCGCTGCCAACCGATAATTATCAGGGATCTGCTGGGCAGAGGCTATACTTGCTGCTGCCAACAGCGCTGTAACAAGAACAACAACTATCAGACCGATCCGATTTTGTTTCATCTTTCCGCTTCCTTTCACTTTTACCCAGGTTTTCTCCATTATCTAAACGCCAGCTCCAGATAAATCTTGTAGACAAAGCCGATTACCTGGTTTACTAAGCTGGTGAACAATAAGAGAATAAAGAGCACGATTGCGATTCCGGCAATGGTAGAAACCGATGTAACCAATGTTTTGCCGCCGGAGTAATCGTGGGTAATCATGGTACCGGCATAAATCAGCCCAATCATCCAAACCACGGCAATTGAAAGGGCCAGACTGATAAACGTACCTTCCGGCTGAGTTAAGAAATTACTGACCAGTGTCATCGGCACCAACACCAGGATTAACGGTGTCAGGGCGTAGCAGGTAGCAATATAAATGTCTTTAAAGGTGCCTTTTCCTTCCATGAGCGTTGTTAAAGCCCAGTTGCACATGCACCACAGCACGATTGGAATGAAAATACTTGACGCTTCTCTCAGGATGTTAAGTTCCCGCACCTGCAGTGTATTGAAAGTGAACGCCAGGTACTGGCGGTGAAACACCCAAGATAAGATGGTGAGCAGCAGTAAAACGTTAGCAGCTGCTACAGTACCGCGCTTCTCATGTTTCAAATCCCAGAAACCGTCAAAGGGATGGAAGATAACGTGCCAAGCATAACGCAGGCTGTCCAGAGTGCGCAGCCAGAACGCTTTGAACGAATGGGTATTTCTGATGGGAACACCAAGATACTCAACCACAGCGTCAGTTTCGCCGAGCCTGTCAACCAGTCTTTCACCGACAGCTTTCTTAAAGCGCACCCAAATCTGATAGCGGGAAATTAGGTAAATCGCTGCTGCAAAGATAATGATAATCCATGCCACAAGTCCAAAGTGATCATTAACCCAGTTTTGACGGTACTTGTCATAGGCCTGGGAGTATCCAGCCCGATTTTGGCCGTGCCGGTAGGATTCCATCGCTTCTTCGTAATGCCCATCGTAAAAGAGGGCGCGTCCAATACCGCTGTGGGCTACGTCTAAGTTAGGATTAATGCGGGTAAGTTGTTCCCAGGTATCAGTTGAGCGCTGGTAATCACCGCGATCATAGTGGTACAAGGCTGAGTGGACGAGCTGAGCATAGCCTGTTGGCTCAAAAATAGTTACTCTGCCGTCTGCGTCAAGCACGATCAGCTGCTCGCCTTTGGCGGTAATTGCCTGCGGACGGGTAAACAGACCGACAGCATCACCGATACCGCCGAATACATAGAGCAGATTACCTTGATTATCATAGGTGAAGATCCGTCCCCGCTGGCGATCCAACACCGAGAACATGCCGTATTCCCGGTTGACAACGTCAACAAAGCGGCTTCTAGTGTCATTAGCCTCACTGCTGTCAAATCCTGTAGTTGAGTCGCCCCGCATCGGCACAAAACCGTTGCGGACAATAATATCTACCCCTGAAGGGTTTAACCGCTTAACCGCGTCATCGCCTGCCGGTCCTGCCACAACAGAATAAATAAACCCTTCCGGATCAATATCAATACTGGCATACTCAATCGGCAGATAGAGCTGGCTTCTGTCTCTTTGAGCATCGGATTGAATGTAGCTCCAGAACAGCTCAACCGCTGAGCGGGATACTTTAGGTGCACCAACAAAACCGGTAAATCTGCCGTCATCATTTAAAACCACAATACCGTCATATAAGTCCTGCGCAATCAAATAAATCCGTCCGATGTGGTCCACTCCGATTTTCCGCGGCCGGAAAACAAAGCGGTCCGGGAACATATCCGGATAACCTTCATGGGGCGAAACAATAATATCGAGCAAATTACCATCGTTATCCAAGATAACAACCCGCTGATTGTTGGTGTCCGCTACATAAATCGTACCGTCGGGTGTAATAAAAAATCCTTCCGGTGAGCTGAAGCGATCGACTTTGTCACCGTTTTGAAACTCGCTGATACTTCTGACAAACTGCCAGTTCTCATCAAGTTCAATGATGCGGTGCTTGCCTGTATCCAAGATATAAATCTTATCTCCGACAATAGTAATATCTTGTGGGTTGCTTAAGGCATCCGCTCCCATATCCAGTCCGGTCATCATTGCTACCGGCAGATATGCTTGAGGAGCAGGAACCGGTTGACCCCAGTAGTCGTAAATGTAGCTTTCATATGGTACTACAAGTGATTCTACAGCAAATACCGCGCTAGGTAGCATTAGCAGCATAAAAATGATTCCAAATACGGTATAAGTTGTAACACTTTTTTTAATGCAGAGTTTCAATTACGGTCTCTCCTTCCAATACCATTACTATCTGTGTGCAGCTGAGTTAAATTGACGGCATGCGGCTGATAACAATAAGTATATACTATTTAATTGTTATTGCATTAACAGATCTTGGTGTTATCCATGGTAACTTAACATTTTCCCGGTTTATCCACAAAAAAAGCGTTCTTTTTTGCGAACACCTAAAAATTACTCACCACCTCAAAGGGCATAAAATGCGCCATTAGTTGTGTAAGCCTTAAGTGATCTATTACTTATTCCATCAAAAGTGCAAATACCCTTTTTTCTGGTTAAAACTGATCACTGCCAATATCATCCCTGCTCGGCAGCGTATTTCAACCGACAATATTAACAGTATAACAATTTTATATTAATATCTCAATATGGATCGTAGTATTTTTTCGGATTTTGCCGTCTTTACTCCGCTCAGATTGCTTGTAAAAGCCAGCAACACTGCTGCTGCCATAGCTGAGCTAGATCTTGATATTTTTAGCATTGATTTTGGAATTCACCGCTTTAACCATAAAAAATGAAAGACGCAAAAACTGTTATCTTTTTATGTTTATGAGAAAATATATTAACACAAGAAAAAGAACCTGTGGTATAATGTTAATATCATTTCCTTATAGGAGGGATTAGTTTATGATGTTAAGAAAAAAACTGGGCTTGTCCCTGCTGCTGGCGCTGGTTTTAGTCGTAAGCGCAGCAGTCGCAGTCGGCGCTTATGAGCCGAGACCGGGAGTCTTAAGTCCCGACGAAGTTGATTTTGGCGGAAAGACTGTTACTGTGATTGTGAGAGACCTTGACTGGGTAGTTCACAACGGCGGAAAACCAACCGAAGAAAGAATCGCTGAAGCGGAAGCACTTTTTAACGTTAAAATTGAGACTGGCACATTCAATAACATTGAAGAACTCCAAAGCCGGATCATGGCTAACGACTCAGCCTATGATATTTTCAGATTCAACCACCGCTCCGGATACTTCCAACTGCTCGCAGCAGGCATGCTGCTGCCGATGAGCGAATATCTGCCGGATGAATACTTTGAAGCTCTGCCGGCATCGGACCGCTATACAATTGAAAAGTTATCCCATGGCGGCGAATACTACGGATTCGGTGTAGTATATGGCTTATTCAATGGTTCAATGATGATCCTCAGATACCCACTTGAACTGATTGAAGAAGCAGGCCTCGAGGATCCATATCAATTATGGCTCGAAGATCGCTGGGATTATCAAGTATTTGAAGAATACTTAATCGCCCTCACCCAGGATACTGATGGTGACGGCGTTAACGACCAATTCGGTATGTTCGACGTTGGCAACGCAATCGCAGCTTATCGCTTTATGCCCTTTAACGGCGCCGAAGTTGCCAAGAAGGATGAAAACGGCAAATGGGTTTACAGTCTGGGCGATTCAGATGCAATCAACGCTCTTAACCTGATCACCCGCTGGAAAGAGCTGGGCGTAATGGGTTCTGGCGGCGATGAGAAGACTGGTTTTCAATCATCCCACTTAGCAGGTATGCGCCACGCAATCGCGAAAGGCATTCCTCTCGGCTACGTTCCGTTCCCGAAAGGTCCCGATGTTGACAGATACCAATTCCCGGTATTCGACTTTACTACCAACATGCTGCCTGTCAACAGCGCATATCCGGAAGGCATGATCGCATTGGTTGACTTCCTCTTCAGATACGAAGACACTGAAGAGTACTTGGATTTCTATGTCAACAGCTACATGCAGTCCCGCGAGCAGTTAGACGTTTATATGGCTGGCGCTGAAGGCTGGCGCGGCGAAGGCGATATGTTCCAAAGCTCCGGTCTCTGGGATATTACCAACCCGGCTGTAACACCGATCGTTAACCTTGAAAAAGGTGCAGCTGCCGGTGTAGACGAAGTTCGTCAAGAAGCACAAGGATGGCTTGACGACTTCTTCCGCCAATAAAACTGATTAGCGATCAAAAAAGCTCTGCCGCGCGCGGCAGAGCTTTTTTTAATCCTGCTGTTAAGCATCTTGGTCAGTATCGCTGAGTCTAAAGAAGCGGATCTGCTCTCTCAGCTCAACAGCGACATTAGTAAGCTCCTGAGCGGAAGCGGCAATCTGCTGAATCGAAGCTGCCTGCTCCTGGGTACTGGAAGCAATCTGCTGTCCCCCGATATTGGCTTCAGTAATGCCTTTAATGATCTCATCCATACCTTGAGCCGCTGCTTCCACTGTATAGAGAATCCGCTTTAAGAGCTGCTCGCTGTTTTCGATCACCTTTAATGCCCGATCCACCTGCTCCGCTTCGGACTGCATTTCCACTACTGCATCTTTTACAGCAAGCTGAGTCTGCTTAACCAATCCGGTAATTTCCGAGGTTGCATTTTGGGACTGCTCAGCAAGTTTTCTTACCTCATCGGCAACTACTGCAAAGCCGCGGCCGTGCTCACCAGCTCGAGCTGCTTCAATCGCTGCGTTCAGCGCCAGCAGATTAGTCTGCTCCGCTATTTCGTTGATGGTGTTGACAATAAGGCTGATTTGATCGGAGCTGGAACCAACTACATTGATCTTTTCTACCAGCTGCGCTGTGTTCACCTTTAAAGCCTGCATTTCCCCGAGAATTTCGATCAGCGCCCGCTCTCCATGGGAAGCATCGCTGGAAATCTGTTTGGTAGTTTCATGCATGGTTTGGGCGTTGCTGTGCATCTGATCCAGAGTGCTGGAAAACTGGTTGGTGGTGCTGGCTACTTCATCGATTGAAGCGCTCACTTCCTCCGATGCCGCCGCCATCTCTTCGCTGGTAATGGTCAGATTTTCCACGACCCTGCTTACTGAAGCGAGCACTTGGCGCACCTGCTGCATGGTTTTGTTTATGGACTGGGCTGTCCTTCCAATCTCATCCTCAGTGTTAACCTGCAGAATTTTAGTTAAATCTCCTTCGGCTACCGCCTCCATGATCTGCTGGGCATTGCGGAGTGGGCGGACAATCCTTCTGCCGAACATGATCGCGGTTACCGAACCGGCAGCCACAAAGAGCAGTGTTATAAGGGTAAATCCAAGGGCAAGTTTTTTCACTCCCGCAGTGGCCTCTGATTCCAGAGCACCAACAGCTAAACTCCAGCCCAGCTCCCCAACGGGAATCACAGCGGCTATTGATCGACCGAGCTCACCCAGCTGGAAGCGGACTACCTGCGCCTGTCCCAACCCCGCTGCTGCTAATTCCTCTCCGAAGGCAGTGTAATCGTTGGAATCAGCAAAGATATTCACCTGATTTTCAATCATTTCCGGGTTAGTATGAGCGTAGAATGTGCCGTCAGAGCTGATGATCGCCGACCAAGCGTGCTCTCCAACCCCAAGGCCTTGAATCGTCCTGTCGAGGATGGTGCTGCTCTTCTCTCCAATCAGAGCCCCGATTACTTCATCCCAATCAATAATGGGCACTGCAAACATCAATACCCGCTCGTTGGTTTCGGGATTAATCATGACTTCTGATACTGCCGCTTCTCCGGCTAGGGCTTTCTGGACATAGTTCCGGTCACCAAGGGGTATTTTAGTACCATCGGCATAATAGGCAGTGCCATAGCGGTCCACTGCTCCGATTGAGATAAATTCGGTTAAATGCTCTTCCTGCCGAGCAAGCGTCTGCCGCTGCACAGCTGATCCCATGGAATGAAGACCCGCCAGTCCGGAAATGGCCTCCAACACAGTGTGCTCTGTCTGCAGTGTGCTTTCCAGCTGCCGGGCAGCGTGGGTGGCGTGCGTAATCAAGGTAACCTCCATTTGATCTATGATCATCGCCGAGCTGTAAATGTAGGCAGATATACTTAAGCCTGCTGCAACTAAAAGCACGATAATACCGGTTAAGTATGCGTTTTTCGCTCCAATGCTCAACTTCTTCAACATCTATTTTCCCCTCCTAAGCTGTTTACTTTGACGCATTCCGCATTATTATACCTTTGTTTCGCTGAATTCCAAATAATTCCTATCGGTATTATACTAGATTATATACTATCTGGTTGAGAAAAGGAATATAACTAATAAACTAGAAATCTATATTTCAGCTGATAATTTAGTAAGGAGAGGAAGCTGTTGATGAAAAAACCATTGAACCAAACCTGGGATTTAGAAAGCATCTTCCCGGGTGGAAGTGATTCACCGCAATTTGCAGCCTACATAGATGAACTAAGAGCGGGTATAGCTGACCTGGAGCAAAAAGTAGAAGCTCTCAACGCTGCAGCCGAGCCAGCTGAGTGGAAGCTGGTCATCGACCATATTCAAGAGCTCATGGCTAAACAGCGCCAAGCCGCTGCGTTTATCAGCTGTTTAACCGCTCAAGATGTCCATGATAACAAAGCTAAGCTGTTAAGCGGTCAAGTGCGCCAAATCGGAGCGAGTTTTCAATCTGTGTTGGTTAATTTTGATGACCGCCTCAACAAATATCCGGACAGTCTGTGGGACAGCTTTATTGAGAACGAAGTATTCGCTGATCTGCGCTTTGCGATTAACGAAAGAAGGAAAAGAGCCAAGAACCGCTTATGCGCCCACCGCGAGAGTTTGGCCAATGATTTAGCCGTTGACGGCTACCACGCTTGGAGCGATCTGTACTATACAATTGTTGGTCGAATGGGCATTGATATAGAAGCAGACGATGAAGTCAAAACCGTATCCATGGGCCAGGCAGCCAACCTCTTGGCCAGCCCAGAGCGGGAGCTCAGACAGCAGGTATTTACCAAGTACGAGCAGGCTTGGGCTCAGGAAGCGGAGCTGTTCAGCAGCTGCCTAAACCACCTAGCTGGCTACCGCCTTACGCTGTACCGCCACCGCAAGTGGGACGATGTGTTGAGCGAACCTTTGGAAATCAACCGGATGTCCGCTGATACTTTAGCAGCAATGTGGGATACGATCAGTAAAAACAAAGCTAAAGTGGTCCAGTATCTCAACCGCAAAGCTGAGCTTTTAGGCTTGGATAAGCTATCCTGGTACGATTTAGATGCTCCACTCGGCAGCTCCCAGGCGAAAATGAGCTACGATCGGGGAGCCGAGTTTATTGTGGAGCAGTTCCATAAATTTGATCCGAAGCTGGCGGAGTTTGCAGCCAACGCCCTAGAAAATCGCTGGGTTGAGGCGGAAGACCGCCCCGGCAAGAGGGCAGGCGGTTTCTGCACCAGTTTCCCAAACTCCAATGAATCGCGGATCTTTATGACTTACAGCGGTACACTTGGTAATGTTTCAACATTAGCCCACGAGCTTGGTCACGCTTACCATCAGCATGTGATGCAGGGTGTTTCCCAGATGAATCAGCGCTACGCCATGAATGTTGCGGAAACAGCATCAACCTTCGCAGAAATGCTGGTAGCCGATGCTGCCATCAAAAACGCATCCACCGATGAAGAACGCCTGGTTTTACTGGAAGACAAAATTCAGCGTGTGGTCGCTTTCTTTATGAATATTCACGCCCGCTTCCTGTTTGAAACCAGATTTTATGAGCGGCGCAAAAAAGGCTTGGTCAGCGTTGAGGAGCTCAACGAATTGATGGTAACAGCTCAGAAAGAAGCTTATGTGGACAGCTTGGCACAGTACCATCCGTACTTCTGGGCATCGAAACTGCATTTTTACATCACCGGTACGCCGTTCTACAACTTCCCATATACCTTCGGCTATCTGTTCAGCTCCGGCATCTACGCCCAAGCGCTGGAAGCAGGACCCGGGTTTGCGGAAAAGTATCGGGAGCTGCTCCGGGATACAGGGCGGATGCGGGTTGAAGATCTGGCTAGAGTCCACCTCGGTGTCGATTTGACTAAACCGGATTTCTGGCAGGATGCAGTCAACTTAGCCCTCGCTGATATTGATGAGTTTTTAGTTCTGTCTAAGAAGAATTAATGCAGAAAAATACCGCCTCTGGCACAGCCGGAAGCGGTATTTTTGATCTACAGCTCAGCAATGATTTTGTTCAGCTCCTGATAAGCCAGAGCAAACATCTTGGGACCTCCATCAGGAAGTTCAGATCCCGGTGAATCCTGTTCCACCTCTGCCGGACCATCGTAGCCTTTAAGATGGGGTTCTAAGGATAAGAAGCCGCCGGGATTAAGCTCAGCAAATTCCGCCAAGATTTCTTTCAGCCTGCCATCGCCGTGTCCCGCCGGCACCACTTTACCATCGGCGAAATTAGCATCTTTAATATGCAGATAAATAACCTGGTCTTTCAGCAGATTCCACGCTTTAGGATAAGTCTCCACATTACACTGAATAAAGTTGGCTGGATCAAAGATTGCTTTTACATCATCGCAGTTTAAGGAAGTGAGCAGGTCTAAACAGCGCTCAGCGGTATCGCCATAAATTCCTTTCTCATTTTCATGAAGCAGAATTATACCTGAACCCCTTGCTGCCTCGATAAACTCACCCCACCGGTCAATCACTGCGCTCCGGTAATCAGCCGGATCTTCCCCTTTCGGCATCCAGAAGCTGAACATCCGGATATAAGGGGCCTCCAGTAAGTAAGCAAGATCTAAAGTATGTTTAAACAAATCCAAATGAGGTGTAAAATTCTCGGTAATACCATATTTGCCGATCGGCGAACCCACTGCAGACAGTCTAAAGTTCTCTGCATCTAGCTGTTTCTTAATTTCTTTTGCTTCAGCCGCGGTATGCTTAACTAATTCTCTGCCATTTACCCGCCGCATCTCAATATGATTGATCCCAAACAACTTAAGAACCTCAAGCTGGATCTTTAAATCCTGGTCAATCTCGTCTGCAAACGCCGACAGCACAAATTTACTCATCCCTCTGCCTCCTTTATACTAGTTAAATCATAAACTGTTTTCTAACATAACCTTAATCTATTTTGGCGTTTTTCCTGGAATTATCCTTTTTTAGGCTTACTATCAAGGGGAAAGCAGAAGCGAAGTAAATTAATATGAAACAAGCAGGCAAATGCCTGCTTGTTCTGTATATGCTTTACTGATCAAGGGTAAAGAAATCAGTCTGCTGTTTGAGTTTTTCTGCCATTTCAGTAAGATCATGGGCAGAGCTGGCAATCTCCTGGATTGAAGCTGCTTGTTCCTCAGTCGCGGAGGCAATTTCGTGGCCGCCGGTGTTTACCTCTGTCAAGCCTTGGGTCAGCTCTTCGATTTGCGATGTCATCTGATTCACAGCTACCAGAATCTTATGCAGCTCTTCTTCGCTGGTTCTGACAGTGCTGAGGAGCTGTTCCACATGGGCTGATTCTTCATGCATTTCTTTGACTGCCGCTTCAATATCAGACTGGGTCTGCCGCACTAAAGCTGCGATTTCCGCTGTAGCCTGAGCAGACTGCTCAGCAAGTTTTCTTACTTCATCAGCAACCACGGCGAATCCGCGGCCGTGCTCGCCAGCTCGGGCTGCCTCGATAGCCGCGTTTAAGGCCAGCAGATTGGTCTGCTCCGCAATATCATTGATGGTATTGACAATCTCACCAATTTTCTTGGAGCTGGCACCTACAGTGTTGACTTTATCAGCCAGCTCATCGGTATTCACCCGCAGATCATGCATCTGGCCGACAATCGCTTCTAACGCCTGCTCGCCGGCAGCAGCGTGATCAGATACCTCTTGGGAGGTGCTGCTCATCACCTGGGCATTGGCATGCATCTGATCCAAGGTACTGGAAAACTGGTTGGTAGTGCTGGCTACTTCTTCAATGGACGCTGTTACTTCTTCAGATGCTGCCGCCATATCGGCGCTGGTACGGGCCAGGGTATTAACTGCTTCACTGACTAACTGCAGCACTCCCCTGATATTCTCCATAGATTTATTGATTGATGCAGATACTTTGCCTACCTCATCTTCACTTTTCACATCAAGTAGCCCCGACAAATTTCCACTTGCCACTTGGCCCATAATTGCTTCAATATCCCTCAGCGGTCTAGTCAGGCGTCTGCCGATCAATGTTACCAAGAGCGCTCCGGCTACCGAAACTGCTACTGCGATCAAAATCAACGCGTACCCCAGCTGTTTAACACCAGCCAGTACTTCATCTTCCCGCGCTCCCACTGCAATGGTCCAGTTAGTTGACTCAACAGGCGATAAACCAACTATACTGAGTTGATCATCTAATGTGTAGCGAATAATACCGCTTTTTCCTCGGCCCAGCTTTTCAACTTCCCGACCAACTGCATAGTAAGGGCTGGTTTCGTCAAAGATGCTCACCTGATCCAGCACTAGCTGCTCATCTTGGTATGCAAAGACCCTTCCATCTGTTCCAAACACATACGCCCAGCCGCTTTGGCCAAAACCTAAACCGGCAATCATATCGCTGAGGGCTGTGCCCGGTTTTCGGGCGACGAGAGCGCCGAGCACGCCGCTAGAATCTTTAATGGGAATAGCATACATCATGACCAGCTCATTGGTAACCCGACTCACAAGAATATCAGAGATTGCCGGCTCACCGGCTAATGCTTTCTGAATATAATCGCGATCGCCTAGGTTTGCAGTCTGTCCGTCGTGGTATTGGACAAAACCGTTTTTATCGGCTATTCCTAACGAGATAAAATTCTGCAGGCGCTCGGTTTCTGGAACGAGTACGTTTTTCTGCACCTGCCAGTTCATAGTTTTAATTTCCCACCGCTCAGCAATTCCCGCCAAGGCTTCTAACTCTGCCTGCAGCTGCAGTTCCAAAAGATCGCTCGCCTGAGTTGCGCTGGTAATCAGCATATCTTCCGCCTGATTAACTAAAATCTTAGAGCTGTATATGTATGCCAGACCGCTCACAAGAATAACTGCAAGTAAAATCAGGCTGCCGCAAAAGATACCAATTTTTCCTCCTAAACTGCGTCTTCTAAGCATTCACTATCTCCTCCATTACACTGACACTTAACCGTTATTTTACTCCCAATTAATATATACAAGAAATTACTGCGAATTCCTACTTTATCAGCGGCCGAAAACAAGCTCAGCGCTAATTCCATCTGTAATTTCGCCGCCAATCTTGCTGACATAGGACTGCTCACCCGAAAGCAAGCTGCTGATGATTTCGACTTGCACCCGCTCTGAATTGGGATCAATCGGTGGGAAGATAATCGTACCAGATACGCTTTCCCCGTATCCATCACCGATCGGATCGGTAAGATTTCCGGTGTAGTCTAAAGCTGAGAACTCACTGCCCAGGTTATCCCTAATCTTAGCCTCCAATGGTTTAAGATAAATCGGTGTGCCTTTGTTTGATAATCTGATGGTAAGGACTGTCTGTTCATTCTGCAGCTCAACCACAGCCTGATTAAGGCTGAGCCGGGCGCAGCCGCTTAAAAGCAGCGTTACAGCTAGCAAAAATATTATCTTCTGTTTCAATGTCGGCACGCTCCTTCCTATTTGTTCCTTCGCTTATGCGGACTTCAAACCCTCCCCATAGATATTTATCATAAATTGCTTGTTCTTTAAAGGGAAGCGGCGCTCAACTGCGAATTTTTTATGTAAAGACATGGGAGGTGTTTTGATGCAGAATCACTACACTTTAGTGCTGATTAAACCATCAGCTGTTAGACGGAGACTGTGCGGTGAAATTATCAGCCGCTATGAGCGGGCCGGTTTGGGCTTAGTGGGTTTGAAATTGGAGCAGTTTCCTCCGGAAACTTTCGCAAAATTATACCAGGAACATCAGGGAAAAGATTTCTATCCTAAGCTTGTTGAGCAGATGAGCTCGGATTCTATCTGCGCCCTGGTGCTGACAGGTCCGGAAGGTGTTGTGGAAAAAGTGCGGGCGTTAAATGGAGCAACCAACCCCGTCAACGCTGCTCCCGGAACTATCCGAGGTGATTATGCCGCCGCGATGGATCCGGATAATATTGTCCATGCCTCTGATTCGCCCCAAAGCGCTGAGCGAGAAATCAAGATTTTTTTCCCAGACTTCTGCTTTAAATAGCATTATACCGGCATGCCCTGTAAATAAACGGGGCATTACTTATTTTTATGATAAAAGGGGTTGAAAACTCAGCCCATTTAGATTACTATGGTAATACCTTTCAAGAAAATATTAGCAAGTTAGTTACTTATTCTGAACACTGTGCTTGTTTTGAATCTGATTAGGAGGTTTATCATGTAATGACCGGTGAGCGACTTTCAAAAGGGTGGATCAGGCTGATTGTAGCAGTTATGCTTGCCAGCATCTATGCGATTGTATGGGCTGCAGGCGGGACAACTCACGCTGCACCTCACTTGTTTTACATCCCCATCATCTTATCGGCGTTGGTTTTGTCTTGGCAGGAATCGCTGGCCACAGCAGTGATCGGTGCGCTGTTAATGTCTCAGTGGTTAATGCCGCTGTCCCGTGAGCCACTGATCTATCAGACTACCGGCAATTGGGTGCTGCGGTTGTTTATCTGGGTTGGAGTATCGCTGTGGACTTCTTTTGTTTTCTCCTTCTGGGAGCGGCGGTCAAAAGCGTATCAAGCCCAGGCTGGAGAGTTTGCCCACCTTTACCGGGCCAGTCTTCACGCTCTGGTAAGTCTTACAGAGCTTAGGGACAGTGATGTTACCGGCAAACACATCAACCGTCTCCATCACTACAC